>OIYH01000043.1_pt1 | contig 104510 bp, 92 predicted proteins | sample 1587911 | NCBI WGS metagenome assembly OIYH01 (sample SAMN03283252) | human gut metagenome | biome: human-associated habitat; material: feces | host: Homo sapiens | place: USA | collected 2013
GCACGGTGGTGTGAGAGGTCGACTGCTCAAATAATGATCAGTCTCCTACTCGATTTTAAAGAGTATCAGAGCTCTCTTCTTTTATTCAATGCAACTGTTATTTATACGTCATAAGCGTCAAAGCAGCTACTTAATAACACTGGATTGAAAATTTAGTTCTAAGATCTTTTGGTTTGAGTGTATGTAAAAGTATAGATATATCGACAGCTAACGGCAAGCTTACAGAGGGTATTAAAGTTGCTGTAGCAGCCTTTTATTCTCGCAATTTATCTATCAAGGTAAAACGTGGCAAAAAAGAGAATTTGTTGCAGAAAAATCATAATGGAGGAATTTCTCCTTTGGGGTATGACATAGCGCCGGATGGAACGTATGTTATTAATGAATATGAGGCTATAGCTGTCAAAAAAATCTTTTCTATGAAGATTGAAGGTGCAGGCTATGGAAAAATAGTTGATTGGTTAAAAGCAAATGGCTATAAAACCAAGCGTGGTGGAGATTATAGTAAAGGCGCTATACATGATATATTGCGTAACCGCAAATATATAGGTGTCTTGGAACTTGGCAAGAGTACCAAGCATAATAGTAGAAAGAAGGCTGACAACTATATGGAATTTGAAGATGCTCTTCCTGCGATTATAGAAAAAAAGGATTTTTTGACTGTAGAAAAGATTATGGCTAGATGTCGTAATGGCGCAACAAATGCGAAAGAAATATATGCGCTTAGTGGCCGTATTTTCTGCGAGTGCGGAGCAGCTATGTCTGGAACTAGAATTGGAGCCAGAGGAAATAAATACATTTATTATGCTTGTAGCAACCCAAAAAATAAACATGGTAATTGTGACGTTTCTATGGTGCGCAAAGACAAAATAGAATATGTTGTTTATCTTGCTATTGTTGACTACATAAAGGCTCACAAGCAGTCTATTATTACGGAGTTTTTAAATCAGTCTGAGAATAGAGAGGAGAAATTGCGTGCGGATGAACTGCGTAAAAAAATCGGGGTACAAAAAAACAAGGCTAAGAACCTTCTTGCCTTGTATGATGGAACAGATGATATGGTATTAAACGCTTATAAAGAAGCTAAGAAAACTTTAGATATGATGGAGGCAGAACTTATTGAGTTGAACAAGAATGACTATTCTGCTATCAATCAAGATATTCTGGAAGCTTTCATTGATTCGTTCATTACTGAAGTAGGGGTTTCTGACGCTTTCCTGAAGAAGTTTTTTGACTCCTTGGATGTAAAAGTAATTGTAAATAATAAAAACGCTGAAATTCAGTTGAATCTCAGCGTTTTGCCTTTCGTGGTAGCGCTAAAGGTCTACATTTCAGTCGCAAAACTTCGTGACCGGGAATTTTTAGAATTTAAACGTTAAAAATCGCTTGTTGACGGTCTAATTTTGGCTTGATTTTGTTGTTTTTAGTATCATCAATTTTTTTACAAAAAAACAAAAAAATTCAAAGATTTTACTCTAGCACTGGCAATAGACTATTAAAAATTCGTTACATGGCTCTTTGAAGAAAAAATTTTACTGTTATCTGTTATACCAAACTGAGAAATTGTTGTAAAAGCCATAACAAAATTTGATTTTGCTACTTTCAATATTTTCCCAGTTGTGAATACTGATTGACACTAAAGACAATATAAGGTAGAATGATAATTAGTATAATTACTGACAAAATATTCTATACTAAAAGGGGGAATTGGTGTGAATTTTAAACATGTATTGCTGACATCGTTGGTGGTTGGTTCGATGATTTTATCTGGCTGTGGTGGAGATAGCGATAAAAAAAACACATCGAAGGATGAGTTAACAATTTCTGTTGGGGCTAATTTAGTGGCAGGAAAATTTGACCCAACGATTGGTTATGGTGTATGGGCACCTGATATTTTCCATAGTCATATTTTAACTGTAGGAAAGGACAATAACCTTATTTTTGATTTGGCTACTGACGCTAAGGTGAGTGCTGATGGTTTAGTTTATACATATACCCTGAGAAAAGATGCTGTTTTCAGTGATGGAAAACCGTTGACTGCCAAAGATGTAGTTTTTACTTTTGAAAAAACTATGAAGCAGGCTTCAGCAGCAGATCTGACTATGCTGGAAAAAGTTGTGGCAAAGGATGATTATACTGTTGCCTTTACTTTGAAAAAGAAATGGTCGACATTCCCTTATAGCTTATCTGAAATTGGTATTGTACCTGCTCACGCTTATAAAGATGGCTATGGTGATCATCCTATAGGTTCTGGTCCATGGCGTGTTGTAGAATTGAAAAAGAATCAACAACTTATTTTAGAACCTAATGAACACTATTATGGAACTAAATCTAAGTTTAAACGTGTTAATATTTTGAAAATGGATGAAGATACAGCTCTTGCTGCTGCAAAATCAGGCCAGGTTGATTTAATACTGATTAATGGTGAATCATCTCGTACTAAGGTCAATGGTATGAAAGTTTTAGTTTTAAAGACTATTGATAGCTTTGCAATTAATCTGCCTACCATTAAAGAAACTAGCGAGAATGGTGAAAAGATTGGTAATAATGTTACATCTGACTTGGCGATTCGCCAGGCTTTGAATATAGGTATTGATAGAGCAGAAATTATAAAAAATGCCTTGAATGGTTTGGGAGAGCCTGCATATGGTGTAAGTTCCCATGTACCATGGAGTAATGATATTAAGTTTGAAGATAACAAAGTCGAAGAAGCCAAGAAGATTTTGGAAGCCGCTGGTTGGAAAGACACGGATGGAGATGGTGTGCGTGAAAAGGATGGCTTAAAAGCAGAGTTTACCATTACTGGACGAAGTAATGACTTGGATAGATATAATACCGTTGTGGCGTTGGCACAAGATGCTAAGAAACTTGGCATAAAGATTAATCCTAAATCTGAGGCTTGGGCTGTGGCCAGAAAGGCACGTGCTATTCCGACGTGTTGGGCATTTGTAGATCTTAACCCTGTAAGCTATTACCGTAATTATGAAAGTGGACAAATAGGAAAACAGGTTATTGGAAATTCTCCATCTTATAAAAATCCTTTAGTAGACAAGGAAATTTATAGTGCATTAAATGCCGATGAAGCCACAGTTTCCTATAAACATTGGATTAATGCTCAAAATCTCGCTGATAAAGATGTTCCGTTTTTATATATTACTTCTCCAAGTTTAGTGTACTTTGCTAAGGAGGGTTTAAATATTCCTGATCTAGGAAAGTTACCTGTACGTGGACAAGGTATTTCTGTTGTTGAGTATATGAATACTTGGACGTGGGATGCTAAATAGGGGGTCAAGGAGTGAAGGTTAAGTTTTTTTGGAAAACTATTGTACGTATGCTACTACTACTAGTTTCAGTGAGCATGCTAAGCTTCTTCCTGGTTACTTATTCTCCTATAGATCCTATAGACGCATATTTAGGTGAAGCAAGAATTTCAGAGGAGCAACGCGATAGAATTTCGGAAGAGTGGGGCTTGAATAAGTCTCCTGTCGAACGATATGTTATTTGGGGGGAGCATATACTAAATGGTGATATGGGTGAATCTGTAACCTATCATCAGCCTGTAAAAAAGGTTATTGCTGAGCGTTTTGAAGCTTCTTTATGGCTTATGGGCACAGCTTGGGTACTTACTGGCGTTATAGGTTTTCTTCTAGGAATTTTATCTGGCAGTCGCAAGAACAGTATGGTAGATAAATTCATCAAGACATTCTGTCTGATATTGGCATCGACACCGGTATTTTGGATAGGACTATTAGTGGTAATGGTTTTTGCAGTAGAATTAGGGTGGTTTCCGTTAGGATTGGCTGCTCCTGTAGGCAAGCTATCCAGTGAGGTTACGTTAATGGAAAAGTTGCACCATCTTGTGCTTCCTGCTCTTACGTTAAGTATTACTGGCATTGCTAATATTACATTGCATACAAGACAAAAGCTGATAGATATATTATCAACAGATTATGTGCTTTTTGCAAAAGCCCGTGGTGAATCTTCTCATCAGATTATTATGCGTCACGGCTTACGTAATATTTGTTTGCCTGCTGTTACGCTACAGTTTTACTATTTTAGTGAGCTTTTCGGTGGCTCAGTTTTGGCTGAGCAGGTATTCTCTTACCCTGGCTTGGGCAATGCCGTTGTCCATGCAGGTCTGCATGGTGATACACCGCTTTTGTTAAGTGTTGCGTTGTGTAGCTCTCTTTTTATTTTCTTCGGTAATTTGATGGCTAACATTATTTATGGAGTTATTGATCCGCAGATTAGAGAAGGAGGGAAGAGCAGTGTCTAATGAAAAAACAAAAAAAATCTGGCTCAATCCTCGTAGGAAAACGACCTTGTTCATTGCAGTGGGTATATTTATTCTGTTAGGTATTTGTCTTTGGGGTGTGTTTATGGATACAACTTTATACGCTCCAAACTATGACTTGAAGCGTTTAGCACCATCGCTTGAACATCCCTTTGGTACGGATAACTTAGGACGAGATATGTTCTATCGAACTATTTGCGGTTTGTCGCTTAGTATCAAGATAGGCCTTATGGCAGCTTTTTTGAGCTCAGTTATTGCATTGATTTTAGGTAGTATGTCTGCTATATTTGGTGGTTGGATAGATGATGCAGTAAATTTTTGTGTTGATCTTTGCATGGGAGTGCCGCATTTAGTTTTGCTGCTTTTAATTTCTATTGCAGTTGGAGGCGGTGCTAATGGTGTAATTTTTGGCGTTGTATGCACTCACTGGCCGGGATTGACGCGTATCGTCAGAGCTGAGGTTATGCAGATCAGAAGTACTCAATATGTACAGGTTGCTCGCAAAATGGGTAAAAGTCGCTTGCATATTGCTATGCAGCATATTGTGCCTCATGTTTTTCCACAGTACATTGTTGGTTTGGTCTTGCTTTTTCCTCATGCAATTCTTCATGAGGCGGGTGTAACCTTCCTTGGCTATGGACTTTCATTAGATACACCTGCTGTTGGTATAATTCTATCCGAGTCTATGAAGTATCTGGCAACTGGAATGTGGTGGTTAGGCTTCTTCCCTGGCATAGCTTTGCTTTTAGTCGTGCATCTGTTTAACTCTATTGGTGATTATATGAAAATTCTAGTGGACCCGCAAAGCTCACGTGAATAGGAGTAGGTTATGAACAGTAAAGAAAATACACTTTTAGTAGTAAATAACCTGTCTATTGGTTTTGAAAGCTATAACAGGGATATGGAAAAGATAATAATCTGGCCTATAGCTAATCTGAGCGTAAGCTTAAACAAGGGTGAGATATTGGCCATTGTAGGTTCTAGTGGATCTGGAAAAAGTCTTTTAGCACATGCAGTTATGGATATTTTGCCGGATAATGCTAAATCAAAGGGTGATATTTTTTATAAAAAAACTAAGCTTGATAGTCAGTCTATTGTTGAGCTACGCGGAAAGGAGATAGTATTCATTCCACAATCGGTAGCATTCCTTGATCCTTTAATGGAGGTTGGTAAGCAAGTTTGTGGAATAATGGGTGATGCTGTAAAAAATTTACAGGAAAAAGCTTTTGAGCATTTTAATTTAAAGAAGGCAGTAGAAAAGTATTATCCATTTCAGCTTTCTGGTGGCATGGCAAGACGCGTATTATTATCTACAGCTATGGTTACTGATGCTGATTTGATAATAGCCGATGAGCCTACTCCGGGACTTGATCTTTCTATGGCAATAGAAGCATTAAAGTATTTTAGAGAACTTGCTAATCAAGGCAAGGGTGTGGTGCTTATTACCCACGATATTGATTTAGCAATTAATATTGCCGACAAAATTGCTATCTTTTATGATGGTCGTGTTGTAGAAACTGCTGAAACAAAGTATTTTAAGGAAAATGGCGATGGGCTTAAACATCCTTACAGTAAGGCACTTTTTCAAGCATTGCCTCAAAACGGATTCCATTTGGAAAAATGTCCTGAATGTGGCTTAAGTTCTGCAGTATGGAAAGTAGATGAAAAAGAAATGAGGTGTGAATGTGGCCGTTCTTGAGGTGAAAAATGTTAGTTTCCGATATGGTAACGGTCCTTGGATTTTAAAGGATGTGAGTATGGAGGTTGAGCAGGGGGAGCGTGTGGTAATACTTGGTCCTAGCGGTTATGGCAAAAGTACTCTTGCAAAAATTATTGCAGGGTATTTGGAGCCTTTATCAGGTAAGGTGCTTTGGAATAATCATGATTTACCGCAAAACTGCTTTTGTCCTATCCAACTTATTTATCAGCATCCTGAAAAGGCACTTAATCCACGTTGGAAAATGAAAAAATCGCTTTTCGAGGCTGGTGAACCTAGTGAAGAGGTGCTTCGTCAGATTGGCATTCAGGAAAAGTGGTATGACCGTTGGCCTAATGAGCTTAGTGGTGGTGAGCTACAACGCTTTTGCGTAGCACGTGTGCTGAAGCCTGAAACAAGGCTTTTAATTGCTGATGAAATGACAACTATGCTGGATGCTTTAAATCAAGCTCATATTTGGAACTTTATTTTAGAGTATGCAGAAAAACATGGTATGTCTATTATAGCTATTACTCACAATAAGTTTTTGGCAGAAAAACTTGCTACAAGAATTATCAGTATTCCTGACATCAATCATATAGAAGCTAATCAGGATGACTTGTAGTGTAAAATATAATCAAACAATGAAATCCTAGAAGTTATATCAAAAAAGAATACTAAAAGCCTAATGAATAGCGTAAATATTGTTACGTGAATAATGGTCATTAGGCTTTTAAAAATTTTATGCGCAGAATAAATAGGAATTAACCTTCTTTATAATGACCAACTAGCATATATATAACTTTTTAACTGATTTTCTTCTTTCTGCGCACAAAAAAACCGCATCACAAGATGCGGGTTTTGCTAAGGTTACATTTACACAATAAAAAACGCTGATGCATAAGCATCAGCGTTAACTTCTGGTAGCGCTAAAGGGAATCGAACCCTTGATTTCGCCTTGAGAGGGCGACGTCTTAGCCGCTTGACCATAGCGCCATTTGGCTCCGGGACTAGGACTCGAACCCAGACCGAATGATCCAGAGTCACTTGTGCTACCATTACACCATCCCGGAGTAACAGTTCTTTTTGAGCACGCTCATCAGAACAATAACGATTATAGCAGATAGATAGCAGTTGGTCAAGTACTTTTTTGGAAAAAAGTAGAATTTTTTTCTAGAAAGTTTAGGAGGAACGGCAACGTTTGTTTGAAGTGTAGATTGACGCATATGCTTTAGCATGATAAAATCAAGATAATACAACGATTAAATAACAGTGAATAAATATTCGTGACAGGGAGTGATAGCATGAAGCTTTTACATTTGTCGGATCTGCATTTAGGAAAAAAACTCAATGAATTTTCTCTTTATGAGGATCAAAAATATATTCTACAACGGATTGTACAGATGATTTGCGCCAAGCAGCCTGATTGCGTACTGCTTGCCGGAGATATTTACGATAAACCGGTACCGCCGGCAGAAGCTGTCGTTTTGTTTGATGATTTTCTCAATCAGCTGGCGGAGCTTAAGGTGCCTGTGTGCATCATCAGCGGCAACCATGATTCGGCGGAGCGCCTGGCGTTCGGCGCGCAGCTGATGAGCGGCAGCGGCATTCATTTTGCGGGCAGCTACAACGGTGAGGAGCAGAAGCTTGTGCTGGAGGATGAATTCGGCAGGGTGAATGTTTTCCTGCTGCCTTTTTTGAAGCCTGCTGTTGTGAAGCATTGGGCACCGGAGGAGGCTGCAGCAGAGATTAGCAGCTACCATGATGCAGTGAAATATGCTGTGTCGCAGCTGCAGTTGGCACAGGACGAGCGCAATGTGCTTGTTGCGCATCAGTTTGTTACCGGCGCCGTTACCGCAGGCAGTGAGGCTGTTAATGTTGGCGGTCTGGATAATATCGGTGCGGAGGTTTTTGCTGCTTTTGATTATGTGGCCTTGGGACACATCCATAATCCGCAGAATGTCGGCGGCAACGAGCGCATCCGCTATTGCGGTACACCGCTGAAATATTCCTTCAGCGAATGGCAGCAGCAAAAATCCGTGACAATGGTGGAGCTTGCCGAAAAAGGCAATATGAAGGTTACGCAGCTGCCACTGACGCCGTTGCGTGAGGTGCGCTATTTAAAGGATACCTTTGAGAATTTAATGGCAAGACCGAATTATGCCATGTTTCCGATGGATGAAAATGGCTTCCTGCAGGATTTTTATTATCTGACGCTTACGGATGAAAACGATGTAACTAATGCTATGCAACGCCTGCAGACTGTATATAAGAATTTGCTGCAGCTTGATTATGACAATAAGCGCACGCAGGCGAATGCAGAACTGGAAATAACGGAAGATTTGGTAGAGAAAACACCGTTAGAGCTTATTGATGATTTTTATCGTCTGCAGAACAATCAGAAACTGAGCGAGGAGCAGAAGCAGTATCTTACTAATTTGCTTTCGGAAATGGGAGGTGACGTATTATGAGACCGCTGAAGCTGGTTATGAGTGCGTTTGGTCCGTATGCAGGCCAAACCGTTATAGATTTTTCCAAGCTCGGAGAGCAGGGGCTGTATCTGATTACCGGTGATACAGGTGCCGGCAAAACCGTAATTTTCGATGCTGTTTCCTATGCCCTGTACGGACAGACGAGCGGCGGTGTGCGTGATGCCAACATGCTGCGCAGCCAATATGCGGACGCCGATACGCCGACGTTTGTGGAGCTGGAGTTTTCCTTCCGAGGCAAGTGCTACAGGGTAAGACGCAATCCTGAGTACCGCCGTCCGTCGAAGCGTGGCGGCGGTATGACGAAGGAAAAGGCCGGCGCCGAGCTGTACTATCCTGATGGATGCGTACCGGTGACGAGAATGTCTGACGTAGACAAGAGCATTGTGGAACTTTTGGGGCTTAATCACAAGCAGTTTACGCAGATAACGATGATTGCTCAGGGGCAGTTTCGAAAATTTTTGGATACCAATACGGATGAACGCAGTAAAATCTTCCGTGATTTATTTCATACCTACTTCTTCCAGCAGCTGCAGGATAAGCTGAAGCAGGATGCTGCGGCTAAGCGTAATGAATTTATCGAGCAGCAGCGCCGAAGCGAGCAGGCTTTAAGCGGCATCAGCTGCATTTATCCCGCATATACGGAGCAGCTGCAGAGCTTTGCTTTGCGTCACTATGAAGGCTGTGTTGAAGAAGTACTGGCCTTGGTTGACACAATTATTGCTCTTGATGAAAAGGAACAGCAGCAGGTGGCGGCAGCGGCGGCTATTGTGACGAAAAATCTGACTGCGCTGCAGGACAGCCTGAGCGCTATTGATAAAAAGCAGCAGCTTGAAAAATATATGCAGACGACAGAAGTGAGAATAGCAGGCATGCAAAAGCAACTGGAGCAGGAAGCAGCTGCAGCAGTGCAAAGGCAAGAGTCTCTGAAAAGGTTAGAGACGGAGGTCAGTGAAGCGCAAAAGGGCGAGGTGGAGCTGGCACAGATGCAAACAGAAAGGCAGCAGATGGCTGCACGCCAAAGGGAGCTGCGGCAATTACAGGAAATGCAGCAGCGTTACCAAAGTCAGGAGGTTGCACTTCTGCAGAAGCGTCAGGAGTATAAGCAGGCCTGCGATAATTTCAATCATCTTAATGAGCTGAGCGACGCTTGTTTTGACAGATTTTTGGGCGCGCAGGCGGGACTTTTGGCACACGATAAGCTGAAACCCGGCAAGCCCTGCCCGGTTTGCGGTTCCTGCGAGCATCCGCATCCTGTGCAGCTGGCGCAGGATGCACCTACCGAAAATGATGTTGAGCAGGCGCGCGCTAAAGCTGAGGCTGCTCAGAAGATAAGGGATGGTCTTATAGGTGAAGGCAAGGCTTTAAAGGAACATCTGGAGCTGGACAAAACCTTGCTGCTAGGCAAGGGCGTGGAGCTGCTTGGCTGTGATGATTTGAAGCTGATTGCCGAAAGAGCGCAGGCAGAGCTGAAGGATGTTAACAATAAGATTACGTCCCTGCGCCTGAAAATGGGCTTTTTGCAGGAAAAGGTGGAGCAATACCGTAAGCTGGCGAAAACTTTGGAGCAGCAGAAGGCTGCCGACAAGCAGGCGGAGGCTGCGGCGCAGAGCATGAGGCAGCAGCTGGCAGGTGCCGAAGGACAGCTGCAGGAGCTGAAAAAGCAGCTTGCCGAGCAGAATGAGCTGCTGACGGATGTTGACGAACAGGAGCTGCAGCAGGAGCATGAAAAGCTGTTGGCGCAGCAGCGTGAGCTGGAGCTGCAGGATAAACGGCTCTATGCCGCCATCAAAAACAATCAGCGGATTAAGCAAGAGGTCAGCGGCTATGAAGCGCGCAGGGCAGCCTGCGAAGCGGAATATAGCTTGATCAACAGCCTTTCCGCAACGCTGAACGGAACCTTGACAGGCAAGAAGCGTGTCAACCTGGAAACCTATGTGCAGATGCACTACTTCGATAAAATTCTGCAGCGCGCCAATGTAAGGCTGCTGCACATGAGCCGCGGCCAGTACGAGCTGTGCCGTGACAAAATGCAGGATGCGGACAGCAAGACGGGCAACAGCAAAACAGGTCTCGATTTGGAGGTTAAAGATTATTACAGCGGTAATCTGCGCAGCGTCAAAACCTTAAGCGGTGGCGAATCCTTCATGGCATCGCTGGCGTTGGCGCTGGGGCTGGCGGATGAGGTGCAGTCCTGCGCAGGCGGCATTCAGCTGGATACGATGTTTGTCGACGAAGGCTTCGGCTCGCTGGATGACAGCAGTCTGCAGCAGGCTATTGCTACGCTGCAGGGCCTCAGTGAAGGCCATCGCCTTGTAGGCATAATTTCACATGTACATGATTTGCAGGAAATGATTGACAAAAAAATTCTCGTCAAGAAAAAACGCGGCCTGCAGGGGACAGGCAGCGAGATTGAGCTGGCTGTGGATTAAGCTAAAAATATCTCTGCGGAAGCAGAAAATCACTTTACCATAGATTGTCAGTGTGATAAAATAATCTTTATACTTAAAAGACAAATTTATTGCTGACATGTTCGTAGCAGCAGTTAAAAAACAAAATGTATGGAGGGCTTGACGATGAAATTATTGGAAGAAAAAATTGTTAATGACGGTGTTATCAAAAGCGGTAATGTCCTGAAGGTTGACAGCTTTTTAAATCATCAGATTGATGTGCCGTTTGTTGCGGAGCTTGGTAAAGAATTAAAGCGCTTGTTTGCAGACAGGAATATTACTAAAATCCTGACTATTGAAGCCTCCGGTATCGGTATTGCCTGCGTTGCGGCAATGTATTTTGGCGTTCCGGTAGTGTTTGCCAAGAAATCCAGCGGCAGCAATATGGATAAGGATGTTTACTTCACTCAAATTTATTCCTATACCCATAGCAAAACAAACGACGTTGTTGTTTCCAAAAGATTCCTGTCCAAAATAGATCATGTGCTGATTATTGATGACTTCCTGGCTAACGGTTGTGCACTGGAAGGACTTATCGATATTGTACGTCAGTCCGGCGCTACTGTTGAAGGCGTTGGCGTTGCTGTAGAAAAAGGCTTCCAGGGCGGCGGCGACAAGCTGCGCAAAGCCGGCTACAACCTGCATTCCTTAGCTATTATTGATAAGATGGATGCAAAAACCAACACAGTAGTGTTCAGACATGAGGAAGCGTAATGAGCGAAAAACAATATAGTGATCCGATATACGACTTAGACGGAAAAATATCTGTAAGCAAAGCGATTCCCTTCGGCCTGCAGCATATTCTGGCGATGTTCGTAGCGAATATCGCTCCGATTCTGATTGTAGCCGGTGTGGTAAAAATGCCAGTAGAGCAGAGCGGTGCGCTAGTGCAGTCGGCAATGCTGGTAGCAGGCATCGGTACGCTGATTCAACTTTATCCAATATGGCGCGTGGGCAGCGGGTTGCCTATCGTTATGGGCATTAGTTTTACTTTCGTATCTATCGCCTGCGTTATCGGTGCTAAGTACGGTTACGGCGGCGTTATGGGTGCGGTACTGGTTGGTGGCTTGCTGGAAGGCTTTTTTGGCTTAGGCGCAAAATACTGGCGCCGTCTGATTCCGCCGATTGTTGCTGCTACCGTTGTTACCTCCATCGGTTTCTCTTTGCTGGCGGTAGGTGCTAACTCCTTCGGCGGCGGCTTCGGTAACCCAAACTTCGGTGATGCTCCTTATATTATTGTAGGCACGATTACTTTGGTAAGCTGCATTGCCTACAATATTTTCGCCAAATCCTTTTACAAGCAGCTTTCCGTGCTTTTTGGTTTGATTGTCGGCTATGTAGTTGCTTATTTTATGGGCATGGTAAACATGAGCAAGCTCGCTGAGGTTAAGCTGATTGCTATTCCTCAGCTGATGCCTTTTACCATGGAATTCCATCCTGATGCAATTTTTGCATTCTTTTTGATCTTCCTGGTTTCCGCTACCGAAACCATTGGTGATACCTCCGCAATGACTGCTATCGGTCTGCGCCGTGATGTTAAAGAAAAAGAAATTTCCGGTTCTATTGTCTGCGATGGTCTGGTAAGCAGCTTGTCCTCTGTTTTCGGTTGCCTGCCGATTACCTCCTTCAGCCAGAATGTTGGCTTGATTGCTATGACGAAGGTTGTCAACCGCTTTGCTATCATGACAGGCGCTGTTATTATGATTATGGCAGGGCTGTTCCCGGCGCTGGGCGTGCTGCTGGCATCCCTGCCGGAGGCTGTTTTGGGCGGTTGCACCTTGATGATGTTCGGTTCTATCGTAGTCAGCGGCGTGCAGATGATTGCCAACTGCGGCTACAATTCCCGTAATGTAACGATTGCTTCTCTGGCACTCAGCATCGGCATTGGCTTTACTCAGACACCGGCAATTTTTAAGATTTTCCCGGATCTGATTAAGAATGTTTTTGCAGAAAACTGTGTAGCCGTAGTTTTTATCGTGGCTATGGTGTTAAATATCATTCTGCCTAAAGAGGAAGAAGAATAGCGATACGTGTTTTAAAATAAAGAGGGGTTACAAATGAAGATTATTGATGCCCATATGCATTATTACAATGTTGATGGTTTTGTGCAGGTTGCAGCCAATGCAGGTTATGAAAATACAGCGGCCTGCTGGCAGAAAATATGCGAAGAAAACAATATCGTTTTTTCCGTAGCTATGGGCAACACTAATTATACGTCTTCGAAATACGGTGGTGTTACACCGCGTATGATTGACCTTGCAGCGCCTTTTGACGAGGCGCATTACAATCAGCCGCAAAACATGGGTTACTGCATGGGTGTAAACAGTGAGGCTATAACCGAAGCAAATGCGGAAAAAACAGCGCAGGAATTTGAACGCTTCATTAAGGACCCGCATTGTCTGGGCATTAAGCTCTATCCCGGTTATAATGCTGTCTATGTCAACGATAAAAGGCATTGGCCGCTGTTTGAACTGGCGCGTGCCTATAATGTGCCTGTTGCAATTCACACAGGCGATACTGCCTGGCCAAGCGGTCTTTTGAAATATTCACATCCGCTGACTGTTGATGAAGCAGCAGTGGCATTTCCCGACGTTACCTTTGTTATAGCGCACTGTGGTTGCCCATGGTTCGCCGATGCGGCAGAGGTGGCCTGCAAAAACGCTAACGTATGCATTGACCTTTCCGGTCTGGTGGAGGGCAATCCTAAACCGCTGATGCTGCTCGAAAGACAGCGTGGCTTTTTGCGTCAGCTGCATACCTGGCTGAATTATCTTGGCAATTATGAAAAAATCATGTATGGCAGTGACTGGCCGCTTGTAAATATTCCCCTGTATATCTGGGTGATCAGCCACGTTGTTCCCGAATGCTATCACGAGGATGTATTTTATAACAATGCAGTAAGGATTTACAGTAAAATCGGCAAGCTGCTGGAAAAGTGCGGAGGTTGAGATGGGACAGCCTGATATCAAAGAAATAGAGGCAGGACTTAAAGATTGGGACTTTGTGCGCAATCTGCCTGCTGCTATAGGTTATTATACCCTTGTGCCGGGCTCCGGCATCGACGGACAGATTTTGAATATTGCAGCCTATGTGCACGAAGCGTCGCACTGTCGTCTTGATTTGACTTATACAAAAGAAACCTTTGACTATGTGCCGGTAAAAACCGTTGGCTTGCACACGTTTCGTGATGTGCGTTTCTTTTGCCGTGACCGCGAGCACTTTGCCGACATGATGGGCAAGAGCCTGCCGGATATTCTGGCCAGCATGGACAAGAAAACCGTGCATACGCTGCCGTATGAAGCGAAAGCGCTGCATTTTGAGCAGTGGGACTACTGGCGCTCGCTGCCTGCTCAGGTAGGCGATTATGAGCTGTATATTACGCCCGATAATCCCTTGCCTTATATCAATGGTTCCTTTATCTTTTTGGATTATACTGATTTTAAGCATGGCAATCAGATATACTTTTCCTATAATATTTTCCGTGATGAGCTGTTTGCGGAAATGCGCAAGAATCATCTGCCCTTGACCACAGACGCTTTTGACGTGCTGGGCAACGTGCCGGCAGAGGATAAGCTGCAGGCGTTGCAGGTGCATATGGAAGCAAATTTAATGGCTACATTGGAAAATTTAAAAAAAGTATAAAAAGCTGTTGACAAAACAAGGTCAAGCCTGTATAATATAATTCGTAGTTGATTGGCCCGGTGGTTCAGTTGGTTAGAATGCCGCCCTGTCACGGCGGAGGTCGTGGGTTCGAGTCCCATCCGGGTCGCCAATCATGCCTCGGTAGCTCAGTTGGTAGAGCAAAGGACTGAAAATCCTTGTGTCCACAGTTCGATTCTGTGCTGAGGCACCATATTGCGGAAATAGCTCAGTGGTAGAGCACCTCCTTGCCAAGGAGGGGGTCGCGAGTTCGAATCTCGTTTTCCGCTCCACCTTTTAAGGCGACATAGCCAAGCGGTAAGGCAGAGGTCTGCAAAACCTTTATCCCCAGTTCGATTCTGGGTGTCGCCTCCATTTTTATTTCTTAGAAGGTGTTAATTAGTTATGTCTGCCGCGGTGGCGGAACTGGCAGACGCAAGGGACTTAAAATCCCTCGGGTAGTGATACCCGTACCGGTTCGATTCCGGTCCGCGGCACCAATAAGCTCAGACAACCTTCTGTTGTTAAGCTCAAGGTAATAGTCTTATCAATGATTGTCACACGTTTTACAAGCAATTCAATCGCTTGTTTTGCGTAGTGGCTATTTTTTTTTGCAAAAATTTCCTCACGCATATTCTTCAGCAGGCTGATAATTTTTGAAGTATCAATATCCGGCGCAGATTTCACAGCAGTTTCGCAAATTTCGTTGTTGATGTTGCGTAACTCTTCCTTAGTTTTTTTCAAACGCTGCATATTAAATTCGTCTGCGTCACCGTCTTCAATGACTTGATACAGGTTATCAAGCTTGCGTTCTGCTGCTGCCTTGCGTTGCAGTAAAACAGTTGTGGCGTTCTTAGCTTCCTTGTTAGCGTTGCCAAAAGCGGTAGACATAGAATCCGCTACACGCTGAATGCCTGCATCGGAAAAGATTTCTCTTTCCAACGTCGACATGATCCAGTGCTCAATCACTTCTGCGCGTATCATTTTTTGTTTGCACCGGTCCGCAGGAACTCTATCTTTCCTTGCACATGAATAGTAGTAGTACATATTGCCACGGGTGCAGCAGGAATATCCCTGCATTGCACTTCCGCAGTAACCGCAGAAGAATTTACCGGACAGCAGATAATCTCTTTTTGCCGTGTATGCGCCGCCTTTACGTTTTTTGTTCAGAAGCATCTTCTCCTGCGCTGCCAAAAAGGTTTCTTTTGGAACAATGGCAGGAATAGCGTCGGGGATAGAGATAAAATCGTTAGGGAGCGCGTAGGAATGGCTGTTGCGGCGTTTTGTTTTGGGCACGCGATTAAATGTATACGTTCCCATATACCGCTCATTACGCAGAATATCATGCAGACTGTTCTTCGGAAAGTTTTTTCCGCTACGTGTAGTGTATCCACGAGCGGCGAGTGCCAGGCAGATTTCGCCGTATCCTTTGCCGTCAAGATATAAGTTGAAGATAAGGCGAACCGCTTCAGCTTCTTTCTCATCAATCACATAATGCTTATCTACTATTTTGTAGCCAAGCGGAGCATAACCGCCATTGAAGATAGCTTTATAAGCGTTTTCATTCATGCCTTTTTTAGTTTCCTTTGCAAGGTTGCGTGAATAGTAAGCTGCCATACCGACCATTACTGTTTCCATTATCTGACCTTCAGCCGTGGCAACAACTATCGGCTGAGCAGCATATTCGTAACGTATACCCAGCTTTTCTAATTTGTCCTTGAATATAAAGTAGTTAAGTTCATTACGCGAATTGCGGTCGATTTTATGGAAAATAATAACGTCGAATTTGTTCTCCATAGCATCAGCCATCATCTGATTGTATGCGTCACGCGTTAAGGTACTGCGTCCGCTTTTCGCTTCATCGACATATTCTTTGATTACAGTATAGCCTTTGCTTTTGGCGTAGGCTTTGCAGGCGCGGACTTGTGCGTCTATGCTTTCTTCACGCTGCATATCGGATGAGAAGCGAGCATAGATTACTGCATTTAACATAATAACATCTCCTTCGTTTGGGTGAAGTCAACGAATTGATGAAATAGCCGCTTCTAAACTAGTCGATTTCGACCATGTTGGAAGCGGCTATTTTTTGTTTATGCTATGTGTGTCATAGTAATCCATAGCCTTGAAAACTAGTTCACCAGTGCTGCTTGGTATAATTCTTTTTGGCGAATCGCTATAAGAGAAATCTCTTAATACATTTCCGGCTTTATCGTATTCGATAAATCGTTTTATAGAAACTGTTTTGCAACTAAAGTCATAGATTACATTGCTTATAGTATAGGTGTCCTTAAATAAATCCGGTGAATCAGTCTTAAAGTATACGCGCCACTCCCACATATCTACCATTCGGCAATCGTCATGCAAAACTTCATGAATATGGGTGTAATTTTCTGAGTCGGCATATATTGCAAAATCATTTATATTTATGTAGAACAATTTCCAACGATTGGTATCAAGAGGTAAAAGCGAATTTTCATCTGGCAATAAAAGCGGATTGACGGCAAAACAAGTTGATGCAATGGACAGCAGAATAAATATTGTTGTAATAATTATCTTTCGCATTTATTTCACTTCCCATCAAAAAAATAATTATGAACGCCTCCATTGAATGAAGGCGTTCTTTTTTTATGACTTGTCGTCGGTTTTTGGCTTTTGCTCACGTCGGCTACCGTCGGCGGAGTAGACTGTCAAAAAGGGCGTGTTTCCTCGACCAACAGTAGCCGTAGAATAGATATAGCGGTATCCTTTAATTTCGGATTAAGCTCACAAAACAGGTCATGAGCAATAGCCATTTGACGTAATTATTCCTCAGCCTTCATCTTTTTCGCCTCCTTTTTCTTGAATTTTATGTAGCTGCTGCTCAATAAGTTGTTGAACGTTTATGCCTTGAGTTTCTAAGCTTTTCGACATGATTAAGTAAGCAACAGACATAAGCTGAGTTTTGGATTCTTGGTCTAGGCTATTATATACGCCAAGGAGTTTTTCTTCGTCACTCCTTACGGCAGGTATTACTTGTTTAGCGGTATTATCGGCTTGCATATTATCTTTACTTGGTGAACCTAACAGAAAATCAACAGACGTTTTCATTAAAACAGCAATACGCTTTAAGGTTTCCGGGTCTGGCTGAATAAGGCCATTTTCGTATCTGCTATAAGTAGCAGCAGTGACGTTCAGAGCTTGAGCTACTTCTTTTTGTGTTAGCCCGCAAGCCTTGCGAGCTTCCTTGAACTTGTAGTGAACTTCCATTTCCCCGCTCCTTCCACAAGAAAATTCAAAATCATCCTAGCTTATATTATATTACGTCTGACGTAACAAATAAAGGAAAATTTATGTTGTGGTTTATAAACAACGGGGAAAATAAAATCCCGTCATCGCAGGCAAAAGGTGGCCTGATCTATGACGAGATTGGTAGAGAAATAGATGATTCCTCTGCGTTTAGTACAACCTATATGTTAGCTGAAGTAAAAATACTTATATTGATGAAAATACAGGTAGGCTTAGAGAAGTTAATGATAGATATTATACTAAAGTATGTGTTATACTGCAGTTTAAAAGCGGAAAAATGGGAAGCTTTAAATGCAGGATAAAATTTTTCAGTGACGAAATATTTATGGGTAAAGAATTATAGAAAGATAAAAAAGAGATATCATGTCGAATATATTTTGCGCAGATAGACAGATTCTGACGTAGCTTGGGAGTATAATTTAATTGTAGGTTGAAATGGTAATACAAAGGAGAGTGCTATCATGGCTGAAAACATTGAACTTACTGTACAAGAACGGGCTGAAAACGAATTGCTGAACGATGCAATCGCTTATGCTGCTGTTATGCATCGCAGCGGTTTGCGAAAGGGCACGACTATGCCTTACATCGTGCATCCGCTGGAGGTAATGCATATTTTGGAGGTAATGACAGGCGACAAGCACTTGATGGTTGCCGGTGTGCTGCATGACGTGGTGGAAGATACTGATGCTACTATTGAAGATGTTTATGCAAAATTTGGCGATGATATCGGTACTTTAGTAGAAGGTCACACCGAAAAGCACAAGAAAGATCCTTGGGAAAAACGTAAAGAGGAAGCATTGACGCACTTGGCGCAGGCGGATGAGCGTGAGCAGAAGCTGGTTTTGGCAGATAAACTGGCCAATATGCGTGCGATTGCACGTGATTACGCTAAATACGGCGAGAACTTATGGCAGCGCTTCAAACGTGGCAAGGATATTCAGAGCTGGTATTATCATGCTGCGGTGAAGGCAATGAGCGATTTGGAGTTTGATGCGGAGGCTGCGCCTTTTTATAAGGAATTTGAAGACAAGGTAAATCAGGTTTTTGGGTATGAAGAAAATGCTGCAGAAAGAGCGGAGTACTGAATTTGTGTGAGTGTGTAGAGTATGAAGGGTTAAAAGGATAAAAAGCTAGAAAGAAGCTACAGAAATATTTAATTTACTGAAAAGGTACTTCTTGGGTGACTTAATTTTAACTGAAAAAAAACTTAACAAATAGCTATTAAATTAAATTTTACAAGACGGATAAAGCGAAAAAGGAAAGGCTGATACTACAGCAGGTCATAAGACTTGTTGGGTATCATCTTTTAAATAGCATGGATTAACTAAGTGTTTAAGTCATTCATCAACAGATAATAATAAATTTAAAGTAGTGATTAAAAATATTGGTATACTGGAAGTAATCAGTAGACTGTTGATAAATATATTACTCAAAATGTCAATTGTAGAGTGAATTAAGAAGTAATCAGCAAAGTACAGTCAAATATAGAGAATATATGCTCGAAAAATACAAAAAGCAGTTTTTTAGTGGTTTGCACTACATTGCTGACATATTTAGCTTTACGATTGCCATAATAGGCTTTATAGTTGACATATTTAACTCTATGGTTTACATAGTACGAGAGTGATAAGATTTTTGGTTATTATTCTAATAATAGTAGATTTATAGTATAATATATTTAACTTTGGTTCGGTTGAATTTCATTGTATTTTGATATGGAGGTATATATTGCATGAAACATAGATTTGTAGAATTGCAATTGCTGCTATTTTATCAATAATAAGAATCAACAATAAGAACTACAAAATAAGGAGGTATGCATATGGCTTCGCTAACACATGTGTGCATGTGGCATGGTAACTCCTGGCAAGCTATTACAGCTGAAGAGGCTGCAAAATTACATCCTGGAGGAACTGTATCTGCCTATAGTGGTCTCTTCATGTGCGAACTTTGTGGACAGTATGTAATACTTACTGATGGTGATATACGAAAACGTTATTTTAAACATAGCGCATATGAAAAAAGTAAGGATTGCCCTGAGCGTACATTTGGTGCGGGGTATTCAATTCCTTATGATTATCAGTATTACGAGTTGCCGATACGTATTACAGCTATATCTGCATCTTCCTTTAGGTTCGAAATAGGTTTGATTAGAGCACCTATAATTTCTCTAAGCAAAGACTTTCGCATAGAAATTAAGCCAAAAGGTGTAAGTGACATCAGCTATGTTTTCTCTAAAGAACGGTTGAATTACAATAGTATTACTTATCTTCCTATTGGTGAATTTCCATTTGAAAAGTATATAATTAGCTTTCGGAATGGAAATGATAAATTACATGATTTTTGGCCAGCGGAGATTAAAGGTATTGATCCTGAAGGAACATTGTTTGAGAAAGATTCTGGTAAGAAAGTCTTGTATGATGCAGATGTTGAGATAAAAAAAGAGTATTATTTGTTAAAGCGTGGCTCAAGAATCGTAAGATCATGTAAAGATATGTTGATTGAAAAAATCATGCAGAAACAAATTGGTTGGCACACCTGGACTCTTTACGTAATTTCAGCAGCTGATTTTAATGAAAATACAGCTAAATTCTTTCTTGAATTTCATTGTAGACTGACGGATTATCCTATTTCTTTACAACTGGTTTGGCCGTTATATGTCGAGGGTAATTATTTAGTAAAGCATAACCAAAACAGTATGTATATGCTTGTTACGGGTAATATAGCAGCGTTAAAGACTTTTCCAGCAGCGAAGGTTCGTCAATTCAATTACAATAATGAACAGGATAAAACACCTATAATATATGAGGTTGATTGCTCTGATAGACAGCAGTTAATATCGGTTGGTCGTAGTAAAGCTCTAAAATATACCTATTTTTGGAAAGAAGCTTTGGATAAGGATGGTTTTGTACCGGAAGTTTTTGTAACGGATCTTGATGGAGTTACAATTGGTTCTGGTGAAATAAATACTCTACCTCGCAATAAAACACTTCGCTTTAAATCAGTGTTTGATGGAGAAATAGTAGTTTTAATCAATAATCATATTATAGATAAGCAAACAATAAAAGCAGATAAAATTATTGATTTATACGGACTAGCCTTTGGCTTATGTGTTAGGGTTATCATTGGCTTAGATATCGTTTGGCAGCTTGATATAAAAAAACAAGCAGCTATCGTAGTTGATGATGAAAATGAAATTCTGCAAAAAATCAATAATGCTTTCGGTAAGACAATTAAGGTGCCTCATTCTTTAAAGAATATTCTTGTAGGCATGAAACGCTATCCGCAGGTATGTCAATGGATACGTCTTTGTATAAAAAAAGGTGTTATTAATGAGCAAACCTATAGGAAGCTACAAGAGATTTATCTAACTATCAAAACTAAATGATTAGGAGAAGTACTATGAATAATTTTATTGATCTTCTTACCAAGGAAGAAAAAGCAATCCTATGTGGAATCATAAATGGTCAGGAATTTAGTAGGAGTGATGAAAAAGAAAAGCGTGAAAAAATTTTAGATGAAAAGCAAAAGGTTATTAATAAGGTTGAAGATGAACACCAGCATTATGAACAAAATAAAAAAACAGAGTTGGATGAGCGTATTAAAAACTTAGAAGCAGATAAACAACAAGAGATTAAACAGCTTGAAGATAATCATAAGCAGAGCCTTAGTAAAGCAAAATCAGAATGCCAGCAAATAATTAAAAGTATTGAAGAGGAAAAAACTCATTTGGAGTCATCATTGGCAAAGTCGAAGAAGCAAATTGAAGAACTCCATAGCAATAATACTAACGTTGATTATTATGCATTAGCACAGTATGATGATACAGATGAGGAACTTCTACCAGTTATTGGTAGTGAAGAAACTACTTCTTTATGTGTCGTAAGAGAATATTCCGAGAAGCAAAAATTTCTTATTCGGTGTGCCGATTTAAGTCAAGATGGACAGTATTACATTTTTTATCAAAATGAAGCTTTACCACCGATTTTTTCCAATAGACTGAAGATTTTCTATAACTATGGTCGCTTAAATGATGGTGATTATGGTGTTTGGAATTGGGTAGCAGAACCACATAATAAGGACTCTTCACGAGATTTTACAAGATATAAAGAGAATAATGCTCTCGCTCCTATTGAGATTGTTAAAATTTCAGAGGTCTCTAACCTTGAAGAACTAATTGATATCTTGAAAAAAGGTGTAGAGTATCAAAAGCATACTCGTAGAGTCATATTTGCTTTTTATGCATTAAAAGGACAGTATGTAGGAATTTTATGTAAAACTAAAGAACTCAACTTATTAAATGGAATAGCTGCTTTGCCTGAAGATTGTTTTGAAGTACCGGTATATGAATTCAACAGTGATGATATTATGCGCTTGGATAATGGAATTTGCTTTTATAAAAAAGCATTTGCTGGTGTTCCAAGTAAGCTTTACCGATTGAAAAGTCAACTTGAGATTGCTAAGAGTATCGTTTTGGATTCAATTTCTTGGAATACATATAAAAGTAAAGGACTAATAAAAAATGACTATAAGGTGTTCAAGGATTTTATCGCTGAAATCCCTGTTGCTGATATAATTTGTAAGATTGAGACTGCCTGTCGTTGTTCTAAGTCCGAGGCTAAAGAGCTGTTAAATAATTTGCTGAAAGTTATATGGCAGTATATTGATAACGAGTGTCTGGAGGATAAAATTCTTCGCTCTGCTATTTACGCAAGTACTGAACTCCAGGAAAAAACCAAGGAATTTCTTCGAACAGATTGGGAAACTGAAAATAAACAACTACTGGCTGAGGGACAGAAGAAACTCGTGTTGCTTCAAGAAAAGTTAGAATCTACAGCAAACGATTTATCAGAAGCGGAAGATGCTTATCTTAGAACTAAATTGGAGGAAGAACAGCTTGACAGCATTATTTCAGAAAAGAAAAAATTAGCTGATGATGTTGAAGCAGCTGTTGCTGAAAGAATTGAAAAAGCGCGTCAAAATGCGGCAGATTTTATCGCTAATATGGCATTTGTAAGTGGACCGGCTATAAATGTTGCAGCTTCAGAAACTGTTACTGCAGATGCAACTTTGGCATCTCAAAGCATAAGTACTTACCAAATTTCTTCGTTGTTGGAGAACCTGGTTTCTCCAGAAGTACATCACTCTTGGTCAGATGTAATTAATACTGCTATATTTGAACTAGGCGAAGCTGGTGTAGCAGAAAAGCATAGAAGTGGTTTAGCTGCTTTTCTTTGTGCTGCATATATTGAAAAACAGCCAATTATGCTTGTCGGCCCCAATGCAATTGATATTGCGAAAGTGTTTGGTGCAGTTGTTGCAGGTAATAAGTATGGAACGCTATGCTGCGCTGGAAGCTATAGTGGTAATATAATAAAAGAAATAGGTAATGATGGTGAGAATATTGTTATCATCAACAATTTATTCACAAGTGAATGGATGAACAGAATTCCTGAAATCTTTTCTCAAAAAGATATTTTCTATATTGCTACTCACCCGTATCCGGAAGATATTCAAGTCGAACCCAAGAGCCTGTATGGATTTATGTTACCATTGTTCACTGAATTCTTTGTAGATGAAAAAGCTACTGGTGAATATGATGGAGGATATTTTTCTGAGGACTTTGAGGCATATACTCCGTCAAAAGTTGCACGTAAAGAACTGAAGGCTCTTTCAAATTTGAAGTTGAGCAATTTAGTTAAAAATAGAATTAACTGTATTATAGCAACGATGCATGACATTTATCCTGAATTGACTGAAGATGAAGAGTTCTTGTTTGGGGTATTGCCAATTGCTTATGCATCCTTGGCAATTAACGAACTCAAAGAGGCTCTTGCTGATTCGCATAAAGGTATAACGATTTCTTCATCTCTTAAACGTGATTTGCAATATGTTCTTGGAGAATCCTAATGAATAAGTACAATAAACTGCTTTTAAAGGTAGCAAGTAGGTATAATATAAGAAAAGGAACAGAGGAATCTGAGGATGATTGGAAAGCCCGGTTAGTTTATAGTATATGTGGAATGATGGCCTATGCTTCGCTTTGGGACGAATCTGACGAAGAAACTGTTTCGATTGTGCACCTGAAAAGTAAGGTGCGTAGTATACTTGATAGTTATAAATCAATGTATCCAGAGCTCTTGACATATTTACCATATATTACTGAAGAGCTGGAGGAAGAAATTGTAGGACTCTTTTTAAAAACAGGTGTTGTTTATCAATGTCCTTATCAAATAGCTTTAGCCATGAAGCATGAGGAAGCATTCGGTAACATCTTATTCCGAAGAGGTATTGCTTTAGATGCTATTTCCTGTGTGTCTGGTATTGGCTTTTATGCAAAACAGAGAGAAGAGATAATTTCATACGGGGTAAAATCAATGTTTGGTCTAGAGCAAGAAAAGCTACTTGATTTATGGAGTTCGACAGTAGCAGCTGCGTCTTGGAAAACAGATTTGTCGTTAGAACATAATATTAAGTATCTTCGTTTAAAGCCACCATTTACTCGAGGGTATTGGGTAGATAAACCGGATAGAAATGGTACGATTTCTATTTTGCGAGTAGAAGGGACAGGCTCGCAGCTATACTATCTTTACCGCTATACAAGTACTAAACTGGAAGTCAGTCCTCTTCCGCAATGGCAGGTAGAGAATTATAACTACAGAACGCTTGCATCTGCTTGTCTTTTAACGTATGGTACCTTACCGCCAATAGAGTATGAAGAGGATGGAGAGTTGGTTTATTTAAGTATGAATTATCTGCTTCCGCCACGAGAACTAAACTTTTTAAAATTATATAGTTGGCCTAAAACATGTACAACACTTCCAAGCGACTTTAATAGAAAGCTTTCTAGAGAAGTCTTTATAGTAATAAAAAGTATTCTATCTGATGCTGGATATGAATTTAAGGGAGGTAAAAGCTGATGCCCCAAGGTGCAAATTATGTTCACAAGCAGTTGCGAATAGAATTAGAGAACTATATTAAATCACAGTATTTCGGGAAGTCTCCTATTCTGCTGTCTGCCTTAAGCAATCATATTGATGATGAAGGCTTACTTTATCAAAAGCCTTTTATCGAGTCCTCTCCAGCATATGTAACTGTACCCAATGGCCTTGCAACAGCGTGCTTAGAACCATGGATGAAAAAATATTTTTTACAGTTAGCTGAAGCTGGTATTGGAGTTTTTCCATCACCGTTTGCACATCAAATATCTGCACTTGAAGCTGCAACAAAAGGCGAGAATTTATTTGTATCAACAGGTACTGGTTCTGGTAAAACAGAATGCTTTATGTGGCCTCTTCTTGCTAAAATAGCGAGCGAAGCAAGAAATTCAAAAGAATCTTGGGCGAAGAGAGGTATTCGTACGATAGTTATGTATCCTATGAATGCTTTAGTTTCAGATCAGGTTAGCCGTCTTAGAAAAATGATTGGAGATCCAGATAATAAATTTGTTAAGATATTTAGAAATACCTGTGGTGAGAATGCTCGTCGCCCGCAATTTGGAATGTATACAGGTAGAACGCCGTATCCGGGAGAGATGCCATCTAAAGAGCAGGACAGAAGACTGGAAAAAACATTGGCAAGAATGTCTTTTCCTCAAAGTGATTCCGAAAAAGAGTTTTTCAATTACCTGCTTAAGGATGGAAAAATTCCTGCAAAGGCTGATATGGATCAATTTCTACAAGGGCTTCATGAAAGTAGGCATATTCCAAATCCTGAGGATGCAGAGTTGATAACACGATTTGAAATGCAGCAATTCTGTCCGGATATTCTTATCACAAACTATTCTATGCTGGAATACATGATGTTACGTCCCAGAGAGCGGAAAATTTGGGATGATACTAGGGAATGGCTGGCTTCAAATGAAGATAATAAGTTATTGTTTATTATTGATGAAGCACATATGTATCGAGGTTCCTCTGGTGGCGAGGTTGCGTTATTGATTCGTAGGCTTTTCCATAAACTAGGGATTAGCCGTGAGCGCGTGCAATTTATACTTACAACTGCAAGTATGCCAAATAAGAATCAGCAAGATATTGATGCAGTCAAGAATTTTGCCAATGAAATTACTGCTTCTGATAAAACAACTCAGTTCTGTTACCTTACAGGAGAAAGAGAAGTTATTGATGGGCGATTGAAATATGAAATTCCATCTGATATTCTTTTAAGCTTCAATCCTGGTCAGTTTGAGGATAAGGATGACTTAAAGCTTTCTGCGCTATTAAAGTTTTGGGGTCAAGTGGAAGGCTTTGAGCATGGTATTGAATCATTAGAAGATATATGCAGTTGGATGTATGATAATCTTATCTATTATCGACCGTTCCACGAACTCATCAAGTACTGTCGTGGTAATGCAGTATCTTTGGGAGAATTGTCTTCTCGTATTTTTTCTGATTTAAACCAAAGTGATTCATTAAAAGCTGTGAGTATCCTTTTGGCAATTGCACCACTTGCAAAAAGTCTGAATGGGTCTGTCCTTTTTCCTGCACGCATGCATATGCTTTTTAAAGGTATTTCCGGCGTTTATGCTTGTGCAAATCCGCACTGCAGCAGTTCGCATTCGGAAGGGGGGCTTACATTAGGAGAGGTATTTTTGTCTGATGGTAATTTAATCTGTCCTCATTGCGGTAGTGTTGTATATGAGCTTTACAATGACAGACGTTGTGGTGCGTTGTTCTTTAAAGGTTATATTCTTGAGGATGACTCGGAACTCCATGGAAATGTCTATTTGTGGCGATATCCTGGTCAATTGATGGATCACAGAATGAAGGAAGTACATTTATTCATTCCGACTGAAGATTTTGAGTTGCCTGCTAAACAAGGCAAAAATGCTATAAAGCCATGTTATCTTGATGTTAAGAGCGGTTTTATTAATTTTAGGGACGATTCTTCGGCTGGAAAGGAATGGATCAGAAAGCTATATTATTGTAACTATTCTGCAAAAGGAAGACCGCAACTGATTACATTTTCAATTTGTCCTCATTGCAGGCATCAGCTTTCTTCATCGCAGATTACATCGTTCAGCACTCGCGGTAATCAAGCTTTTTTCAACCTGATAAAGTCGCAGTTCGAATTGCAACCTGCAGTATCAGGCAAGGAAGGAGATCTTAAGCGTTTTCCTAATGAAGGGCGTAAGGTATTACTCTTTTCTGATAGCCGTCAGCGTGCGGCTAAGTTGGCTAGAGATATGTCGAATACTTCGGATATCTCTGCTGCAAGGCAGTTGTTTGCAATAGCAATCAAAACCATGGAAGAACAAAATGCGGAGCAATCCATGAGTTCTCTGTACGATTATTTCTGCCTTGCGGCCGGACAGCGTAATGTTCAGATGTTCCATGCTGATGAACGCACACAATTTGCTGATCATTGTAATAATGCTCTAACTAACTATAATAGGTATATAAAACGCGGAAGAGAATATAAACCGCGATATACTATTGATAACGCACCTGTACAGATGCAGGAATATCTTCTCCGTTTGTTTGCTGGAGGCTATAATACCTTGTATGATTCGGCCACGAGTTGGATTGAACCTACTGATCAGGCAATGTTTGATGCTATGGATACTCTTTGTGATAACAATTTAGAAGTTACAGATGAAGAGTTTATCGAGTTATTTAATGCGTGGATCCTTTCAGTTTGTGATACGTCTGCTGCTTTTGGTCACACAATTAATGATACAATTCGCCTAAAGGTTAGACCTAATTATGGCGGTTATGGACTTGATAAGGATTGGGGATTTTCTAAAGTCATTAGAGAAATAATGGGATGGCGTGATGGCAACGAAGTAGAACTGCTTTGGAAACGAGTTTTAAAAGAAAACTTTCTTGACTCAGCATTGTTTAACAATGGGAAATTATACATAGATCTTTCGCGAGTGAAAGCACGCTTTGACAATGGACATGTATGGTATAAGTGTGAGCAATGCTCTGAAATTACACCATTTGCATTAAAAGAAAAGTGCCCGAGCTGTGGGTCTTCTCATATTCATAAAATGGATGCTGACGAATATGAAGCACTTAGTTTTTGGAGGAATCCTGTTGAAGATGCGCTGCAAGGATCACCTATACATGTTATTGATACAGAAGAGCATACTGCTCAGATTTCACATAAAGACCAACGCGATGACCTTTGGAGCAAGACTGAACAATATGAGCTGCGTTTTCAAGACTTAGTTCAGGACGGTGAAACTCCTGTCGATATTCTTAGTAGTACAACAACCATGGAGGTTGGTATTGATATAGGCTCATTAGTTGCTGTTGGTTTACGAAACATTCCTCCGATGCGTGAAAACTATCAACAGAGGGCTGGTCGTGCAGGCAGGCGAGGTGCTAGTCTGTCAACTATAGTTACATTCTGTGAGGATGGACCACATGATACCTTATATTTTAACAACCCTATTCCAATGTTTCGTGGGGATCCTCGAAAACCATGGATTGATGTACGAAGTGAGAAACTCATACAGCGTCATGTAGCTATAGTTCTTCTTCAAGAATATCTTACTGAAAACTGTATGAGTCTTGATAGGATTCCAGCAGCTGTTTTTTTTGACAGCTATCTTGATGACTTTAAAATTTTTCTTGATTCCTATAATATTTACCATGATAAAAGCCTTTTACCTATAGGGGTGAATTTTGATTATTTAGAGTTTGTTAAAGAGCTAAAAGAGGTTTTTGAGGAACTTAAAGAAAAATGTCATGTTCATCCAGAGCTTTTTGGTGTAGCTGAAGGCTTTGATGAAAATGCTGCCAAGGTTTTGCTTGATGCTTTATATGAAGAAGGTATTATTCCTACATATTCGTTTCCTAAGAACGTTGTGAGCACTTACATACAAGATATGTACGGAAAAATTCTGTATGATGTTGATCGTGGGCTTGATGTAGCTATTGGCGAATATGCTCCGGGTAGAGCTATTGTTGTTGATAAACAAACTTATCAAATTGGTGGCTTATACTATCCGGGGAGTGAACGAGGTCGAGGTAAATTTTTGACACCTGCACGTGCCTATACGGAAGACCCCAATTATGTAAAGCAGATTATATCTTGTCCTGAATGTGGTTGGTTTGGTTTAAGAGAAGAAAATACTAAGAGGTGTCCGTTCTGCGGAAATAGTAATTTCAAACCTGTCCGTGAAATGATGCGCCCATGGGGATTTGCACCAAGAAATGCTGAAGCAATTCCTTATGCCCAGTTATCGGAAGAGTATACTGCTGTACAGCAACCTTTATATTCAACCTTGCCAAATGCGGAAGAAATGAAGCCGGTTACAGGCTGTAAAAATATAAAAATTGCTTCAAGAACAAATCAGCGAATCATTATGTTAAATAAAGGGGCTGACGATAAGGGCTTTATGGTGTGTAAAGATTGTGGCGCTGCTATGCCTGGTGATGATATTGCTGTCCTAAAGGATATAGAGAGGCCGTATAAATCAAAGTTCGCTCGAAACAAGTGTCGACATGCTAATTCCTTTAATGTAAATTTAGGATATGATTTTATAACTGATATGTTGGTTCTTGAATTTACAATTGATGATAAGATTATTGATGCGCGACGTAAGGATAATCCATGGCTTAACCGTGCAGCACAATCTTTAGCTGAAGCACTACGTTTGGTAGCAAGTAAAAAGCTAGATGTTGAGTTTACTGAGCTTGTTACAGGATATCGCCTCAGAACTGGTTCAGAAGCATCTTTTATTGACATTTATCTTTATGACAGTCTGTCGAGTGGTGCTGGTTATGCTGTAAGTGTAGCAGATTCAATTTCTGACTTGTTAAATGATATTAGAGAGATGTTGAATTCTTGTGATTGTGGCTCTGCGTGCTCTAAATGTCTTAAGCATTACCGAAATCAGTATGTACATGGCAAGCTTGATCGTTTTGCTGCTCTTCAGCTTTTGAAGTTAGGAGTTTATGGGGAAAAAGCATCTCCTTTAAATATAGCGACGCAGATTAAGATGCTTAAACCTTTGGTGAATATCCTTAAACAGTCAGGTTGTGAGATTACTTTTGACAAGAAAATTTTTGCGAGTGGGCGAGGAAGAACAAAGGAAGTAGTAGTTTATCCTGCGATGTGGGTTGAACCTACGGATGTTGATACTATTTTTGTGAGTGATGCTTACATAAAGTACGCTAAACCTTATGCTGTTCAAAAGATATTGGATAATATTTGAGGTAGAAAATACAGGCATTGGTCCAATTATCTGTTACATGAGTGTGGATTGACCTGGTCCGCAGTTATGGAATGAACCTATTACAATATGTGGGTTAGGCTAGTCCGAATTTTGTGGTCAATCTAGTCCATGCTATTGGGTTTCAATGGTTGGAGCGTATTGCTCCAGCCATTTTTGTCTTTAAAGGTAATCGTTTAATATGACGCGGATATAAAATTTTTAAGTGCGCACCATTTTTTCCATAATGGTTCCTTGCTGCTGTTATAAAATTACCATAACAGCCAAGCATATAGATTTGCTGTTTGGAGGAATATGAAAATGGAAAGATGCATAAGTTATAACAAAGACGCAGCTTCGTGCTGTTGGTAATAGTTGAAGCAGGGGTGTGACGAACACAGCCTTTAGCCTTCCATCTGATTGTTGAAGAATTGCCTGACAATATCTTCAATGACTTTAAGGTTTATAGCATAACGCTATAAGTATGCCCTAAAGCTGTCGGATGGAAGGCTTTTCTGTTGCCTTCTTTCAGACATCAGATCTTTCAAAACTGAAAATGGTTTTGTAAATTTTTTGTATTAGTCTAAGGAGGTAAAAATGAATACTATATGTTTTTATGCTGTTCCCAAATTTTCTGATTCTGGTCTGAAACCGGAGGTGGTTTACAAGCTGGATGGATTTACTTCTGCTGATAATCCGCTCAGACGTTTTGACCGTTCCCGTAAGCTCGACAAGAGAGATTTACTTTATGTTATCCGGAATGCTCGCGAAATCAGCCTTTCATTTAATGATGCTTTGGTAAGACACTATTTTGACCAGTCAATTGGTATGATTTCTGATCATGCTACGCTTACCGATGCGGAGCTTATCAGTGAATATGACTCTTTGAAGAGTGAGCATCAGGCTGATAGCGAGGAGTTTTTAAGAGCCTGTTATGAAATCAGCTTAAAGCAGAAACAGCTGGATTTGAAATTTATGGCTATGGAGTCAGAGCTACTTCTGAAGATTTCGTTCGATGCTTATTCTAATCACGGAAAGTATAATCTCCATAAAGCTTTGAAAGAGTATTTTAAAGCAAGAAACTTTCAGAAGGAGCTTGAGATTAATCTGCTGCTTGACAGGCTTGGCAGACTCTGCTATGATTCCTTCAAACTGGTTACCAGGCATTGGTCAGCAAATTATTGCAATTTATTCGGTGTAATGCGTAAGGCTAAGCTGATTAAACCGGTTATCAATATCGGTGCGTGGAAGCTTGAAGAAAATCCGTACCGAATGGGGCAGAGAATTGCGCTGCGTAGTCAGGATATGACTGCTGCAAGATTGACTTTTCTTATGCTGCGCGCGCAGAAACTTTTGCTACCTGATTATGATTTTTATTATAGATGTGAAAGAAAGGTAGGATAAATAAGTTTACAATAAGAAAAGGCTGACGCTTCGCATTTACGCAAGGCGTCAGCCTTTTTGCTGTTCAATATGAGGGGAGCGGTTAAGCCTTAAGGCCGAGCTCGTAAGCCTCCTGCAGCTTGCTGCTGCCGCTGATTTCGCCTGCAGCATTAACTCCACCGCAGAAAAGGCTGCCGGCTAATTTAGCCTTTTCGTAGCAGTCAATCCATCCCGTTAAGCCTGCCAGTGCACGCTCAGGGGTATAGCTGCCGTTGTCCGCAGCAGTTGCCAGGAAGTATACCTCGCGGAATTTGTAATCCTTAGGAAACATGGAATTCATGCGGTCAATCAGCACCTTCATCTGACCGGCCATTTCGTAATAATAGATAGGCGTTGCCCAAACAACTACGTCGGCATTCAGCACAGCCTCGGTGATAGGCAGAGCATCGTCGTTAATAATGCAGTGCCCCTTGCTTTGACAGGCTAGGCAACCTATGCAGAAGGCAATGCTTTTGCCCTTGAGCGATATATATTCAACCTCATGGCCTGTGGTCTCGGCGCCTTTGACGAATTCCTTGGCCAAAGCCTCGGAATTGCTGTTTGCTCTTAAACTTGTGGAAATAACTACAACCTTTTTAGACATTTGTTATCCGTCCTTTCATTTGACTAATTTCCTGTTGTCTCTAGTATAATACTTGGAGTACAGTCTAAGTCAAGGGGGAGGAGGTTAATTTGCGTTGAGGCTTTCTTCTTAAAGCCAGCTTTTACTGTTCCTACTAGCGTGTTATAATTAAGCTAACGCTAATATGAGGAGCTGATATTATGGGCAAAAGTGCAATCTATTCCTGCATTACGCTGCAAAAGGAGTTGGAAAACACCATTAAGAAAATAGGCTTTGAGGGCAAGGTCACATATCTTAATGTTGCGCTTCATAGCAATCCGCAGAAGATGCATGAAACATTGCAAAGGATTATAGACGAAAATACAGAAGCAGAGGAAATAGTTATCTGCGTTTCCGGTTGCGGCAAGGCTACGTGTGATTTGAAGGCCACAACCTGTCCTATTGCTGTGCCGCGCACTATGGACTGCATTGATGTTCTTCTGACCGGTTCTGGCATAAAGCGTCCTGACGGAGCGATTTTCATAACTAAGAGCTGGATGAACTTCATGAAAAACTCTACAATTGACTATGCCAAGCTTGTGCAGGAGCGTGGTCAGGCAGAAGCGGAAAACTTCCTGAAGCAGCTGTATAAGGGATTCACGGATTTTTATATCATTGATACAGGGACGTATGATTTGCAGGAGGTTGAAGCTTATATTATGCCTTTGGTGAAGCTTTTGGGAGGAACGCTTACGCGTCTGCCGGGGCCTTACAAGGTGCTGGAAAAACTTGTGTTTGGCAAATATGATGACAGCGTTATTGCGATACCTAAGGGTGGAACGCTGAGCATTCATGAGTTCGATGGCCTGCGTCCTTGTACGATTAAGAAGTAGGGCATGAAGCACGGAAGTGAAATAAAGGCTTAACGCAAAGTCTATGCTTTAGCTTTTAATTATTTCATGGTAAAATGTATATAGATATAATTAAACGGAGGTTAAGCCATGCGTTATCCCATAAGCATTCAAACATTTGCAACAATTAGAAAAGGTAATTACGTATATGTAGATAAAACAGATTTAGTATATCGCTTGGCACAGGAGCACGTATGCTTTTTGTCGCGTCCGCGTCGCTTTGGCAAATCTCTGCTTATAAGTACGTTGGATGCTTATTTCTCCGGACGCAGGGAGTTGTTCCGTGGCTTAAAAATGGAAGCGCTGGAGGATAAATGGGATGTTTATCCTGTTTTTAGAATTGATTTTGCCAAGGGACGTTTTGATCTTGCTGGTGAACTGGAGAAGGTTCTGGAAGAATATGTGAGCAGTTGGGAAACTATATATGGCAAAAGCGATATATATACAACTCTGAGCAGTCGTTTTCAATATGTTTTGGAGCAGGCAGCGGCGCGAACAGGGCATCAAGCAGTTATTTTGATAGATGAATATGACAAACCGCTTCTGGATGTACTGGAGGAAGACTTAGAAAATGTGAATCGCAGTATCCTGAAGGATTTTTATGCTACCTTTAAGGCTGCTGATGCCAGCCTGCTCTTTGTGCTTCTGACCGGTGTTACGAAGTTTAGTCAGATTACGGTTTTCTCGGGCTTTAATCAGCCGAATGATATCAGTATGGACAGCAGGTACGATGCTATTTGCGGTATTACTGAAGACGAACTGTACAGTGTTTTTGGTGAAGTAATCAGTGAAATGGCTTCTAAATTGAATTATACTGTTGAAACTATGAAAGCAGAGCTGAAAAAGCAGTATGATGGCTACCATTTTAGCAATGCTCTACTTGATGTTTACAATCAATTTAGTATTATCAATGCGTTCAATAAGATGGATATTGACAATTATTGGTATAAGTCAGGAACGCCAACATATTTGGTGAAGCTGTTGGAAGGGCATCATGTGAATATGCAAAAGCTGACCAGCAGGCCGTATGAGTCGCAGTATTTTGTCGATTACAGAGCGGATGCAGATAATCCTTTGGCGATGCTTTATCAGAGCGGGTACCTGACGATTAAAGGTTACGACAGGCATTATAGGGAGTATACTTTGGATTATCCTAATGTTGAGGTCAGAAAAGGCTTTGTAGCTTTGATGGCAGAGGCGAATAAGTGCTGCAGCTAAGTAAAGCAGTATGTCATAGTTGCAAAATAAAAGGATGAGCTTTAAGCCTTGGCTGTTCCAATTACTAACAGGAACCATGGCTTGCAGGCTCATCTTTTTTAGGTGAACAGAGCTGTAGATGGAGAAGCGGTGAAGTGTTCTAGCTTGGTAACTGCTAAATGTAATAGCTAATATATTAGTTAAAACTTGCAAAAGCAATACTTTTAAGCTAAAATATTAGCTATGAATATGTTTGATTTTTTGGAAGCTACCCCAGATGAGATTAACAAAGGAATTGCAGCTCGCGTTCGTACTGTACGTAAACGGCGCAAAATTTCACAGGTTAAATTAAGTGAGAAATCAGGAGTAAGCTTAGGATCTGTGAAGCGCTTTGAGAGTACAGGTGAAATTTCCTTATTATCTCTGACTAAAATTGCTATCGCATTGAATGTTGAACAAGAGCTGAAGCAGCTTTTCAGCAACGTGCCTTATTTGTCACTTGAGGAGATAGAAAATGAAAGAAATCAACAAGGTTAAGGTATCTTATAATGGCAAGGTGGTAGGCTCTATAATTAGGTATCAGCGTTATCTGACCGCTTTTGCTTATGATCCGGAATGGTTGAGTAATGGATTTTCTATAAGTTCTTTTTCGCTGCCTTTAAGAGAAGAGCCTTTTATTGCTAAGCAAGAGCCTTTTGATGGTTTGTTTGGCGTTTTTGCAGACAGCTTGCCTGATGGATGGGGCAGACTGCTGCTGGATCGTTTATTACTGAAAAACAAAATAAATCCCCATAGTGTAGGTAATCTTGAGCGTTTGGCGATTGTCGGCGCATCCGGTATGGGCGCTTTGTCTTATGAGCCTGAGTATAATATTTCTGAGAAAAGCGGTTTTGCTGATTTGGATAAGCTGGCTGAAGAGTGCAGTTTGATACTGTCTTCTGAGTATAATGATAATATTGATGAACTGTTTTCTTTAGGTGGCTCTTTAGGTGGTGCAAGACCTAAAATACTTACAGAGGTTGATGGAGAAGATTGGATTATAAAGTTTCCTGCTTCTATGGATAAACCGGATATAGGCTTGCAGGAGTACAAGTATTCTCTTTGTGCCAGAAAATGTGGGATAAGTATGTCAGAAACGCATTTGTTTCCTTCGGCGCGTTGTGAGGGTTACTTCGGTACAAAAAGATTTGATCGCGTGAAAACTTCTGAAGGTGAAAAAAGAATTCATATGGTTTCGGTAAGTGCTCTTCTGGAAACGTCACATATGATTCCTAATCTTGATTATATTATCTTGGGAAAATTAACTTTGACGTTGACAAAGGACTATCAGGAGCTTGAAAAACTGTTTAGGTTAATGTGCTTTAATGTTTTTGCGCATAACCGCGACGATCATTCTAAAAACTTTTCGTTTATATATTCGGATGATGAGAAAAAATGGCTTTTATCGCCTGCCTATGACTTGACGTATAGTTATTCTATAGGCGAAGAGCATGCTACAACGGTTGCTGGTAATTGCAAAAATCCGGGCATGAAGGATATATTGGAAGTTGCGAAGAATCTTAGTATGAATCTCAAGCGGGCTGAAGATATAGCGCAGCAGGTTCAGGCTTGTGTCGAAGATGATTTAGGAGAAATTCTTCCTAAAAGATTTTAAGGTTTAATATTTAAATTTCAAGAAACAAAATTTACGTTGTAAACGTGGCGATTTTGAATTGCAAATATATTATACGAGATGGTTCATTATATAATGAACGCATAAAAATAAAGGATGAGCTTCAAACCATGGCTGCTCCCGTTAATAACAGGAACCAGGGCTGGCAGGCTCATCCTTTTTTGAAATGAATCCATAACACGGCAGGCGTCGGAAAAGACGTCGGTTCCGTGGGGCCTTCACTACATATACCTAATACTAGCTTTATTTGCTGAAGATGTCAATATAAGAGCATTATAAAAAATGAGACTAGCGGCTCTGTAAATGGTGGTGCTGATTACAGCTCAGCGTCAAAACCGGACAAACTAGTCTCTGCTAGGCACAGTATAGCATTATAGCTGCTATGAAGTCAATGATGTAGTATGCTGTAAACTTTGATGTAGCGAAAGTAGTACAAAGCATAGTATTTGTAGTATAATATTAGGAAAGTGAAAGAATACTTCTTTAGGGAGGTGTAAAAATGCTGAGTGTTTACTTGGGTGATTGTGAAAACGAGATATACAATCCGCCATTATACTTTATAAATCAATATGAAGACTTCTGGTTGGAATCTGAATTTGCTAAAAAAATGATTAAGGATGTAGATAAATCAGAAGTAGTAGGTCCGCATTTGATCCAAAGTCCGGTGCTTGGACCAATATCGCCTCGCGAGTTGTCCGGTGGTGTCAAAACCTTGTTGCTATTAGCTTTTGACAACAGCGGAAAAATATTTAATGCAACAGCATGCGGTGATAACTGCGCTAAATGGATTCTGGAGATTGCCGAAAATAAGGATTTAACAATAAGCCTGCATCATAGTATGAATTTTGGCGATGGTGAATATGCCATTAAGATATTAAATAATGGTGTTGTCGTACATAATCAAGAGGAATGGCTTGATGTAGTGTATGATTTTTTGTGAGGTAGAGCATGAAGGGTAAGTATAGTGTTTTTGTACAAAATAACAGACTGCGCTATGAATTTACTATCTCCAGAAATATTACTATTATCCGTGGTGATAGCGCTACCGGTAAAACAACGCTTCTCGATTTATTAAATGCTTATGACAGAGATGGAGAGAGCAGCGGTGTTTTAGTAAAATGCGACGTTCCCTGTGTCGTTATCGGTGGACAGCGGTGGGAAGATAATCTGCAATTTATCCATAACAGCATAGTTTTTATAGATGAATGCAATAGATTTATTAAATCTGAGGATTTTGCTGTACGTGTTAAGGAGTCGGATAATTATTTCGTTATAGTTACCAGAGATGATTTACCGAATCTGCCTTACAGTGTCAAAGAAATCTATGGCATTCGAGAATCTGGTAAATATGCTGGACTGAAGCAGGTTTATAATGAGTTTTATTGCTTATATGGAGAGCTGGAGAATACTGAGCTGGCACAGGAGAGTCTTGTGATTGCGGAGGATTCTAACGCCGGTTTTGATTTTTTTAGCAGTTTATGTGATGGAATCGTAAACTGCATTAGTGCTAACGGAAAGTCAAATGTTTTTAAAGCTTTACAGGAGCATCGCGAAGAAAAGGTTTTGGTAATTGCAGATGGAGCTGCCTTTGGCTGTGAAATGGAAAAGGTTATGCAGTTAATAAGAATCGGCAGAAAAATAGCGCTATATTTACCGGAATCATTTGAGTGGCTGATACTTAATGCGGGAATCTTTGATGATAGCGAGTTAAAGGCTATTTTAAACGACCCGAGTGAATATGTAGATAGTAAGGAATTTTTTAGCTGGGAAAGGTTTTTTACTGATTTGCTTGTGAAAAAGAGCCATGGTACATATCTGCAATACAATAAACGAAGCTTAAATAAGGCATATTTGCAGGAAAAAATTAAGAATAAAATTGTTAATACTATGCCTTCTATAGAATTTTGAAGGACGTTTCAATTTAAAATTTTTCGTGCCAACAAAAAAGGCAGCTATTACACAAGCACGAAGCTTGCTGATAGCTGCCTTTTGTTATGCCCACTTGACAAACTGCTTTGACAAATATATCGTATAGACCTTCGCCTTACGTAATCTACGGTTTCCGATTTATTCAGCCACGCAGAAGACAGGTCTGAGCCTTCGGGAGCGACCCTGAGCTTCCTGCCCCTTTTACCTGCCGCGGGAATGGCTACCCGCAAATTTCACCCATCTTTCAGATAGTTGAGCCAGCTAGTTTCGAGAACTAGCAACACTCTGGTATTGAGCTACTTTTACCTCAGAATTCTGTTATACACGGATTTCTCCGCTTCACTACCAACAGCTTGCTTCGGAGTTTCCGCTAAGTTCGCTGCAGCATCCCTGCTGCAGGTTTCACGGATTTTTCTAGCCTTTCGAGCTAGCGTCTATTGTCGCTGCCAGAATCCTTTGTGCTTTAATCGGCACCAAGATCCGCACATACCGTTCTGTGTTGCCTTTTGGGCTTCTCCATCAGTCCTCACGGAGCAACAGAAACCTCACTGACGCAGTATCCCGCAGGCAGCCTGGTCACAGCTTCCGGTATTCTCGGAGGGGTTGACAACTCTTTAGTGCACCGAGTTATACGATATATTTGTCAAAACAGTTTTCAAGGAGCGTGTCGGTGTTCTACCGATGAACAAAGTATAACATATTATAATGAAGTAATCGTGGAAAAAAAGGTGCGCATTGATTTATTATTGCTCGGTATAAGGAGGATAGATTAACTCCGCCGCATAAAAGCAGGTGATATAACCACAAAGAAATTTTCGCTTTGGGTATCATAATTCCTACCATTGTAGTATAATTAAATTAACGAAAGAAACTTTTATACAAGGATGGTGAAGTAATGGAGACTTTTATCGGCATACTGATACCTTTTATCGGAACAACACTCGGTTCGGCGTGTGTGTTCTTTATGAAAAAATCGTTGAGTGATATGGTGCAGCGCTCGCTTGCGGGCTTTGCTGCCGGTGTTATGGTTGCAGCGTCTATCTGGAGCCTGCTGATTCCTGCTATCGAGCAATCTGAAAGTATGGGAAGGCTGTCCTTTCTCCCTGCGTTTATCGGCTTTTGGATTGGTATATTATTTTTACTCATGCTTGACCACTTGATTCCCCATCTGCATGTGGGAAGTGAGCAGACTGAGGGCCCCAAGAGCAATTTGAGCCGTACTGCGATGATGGTTTTGGCTGTAACGCTGCACAACATACCTGAGGGAATGGCAGTCGGTGTAATATATGCCGGCTTTCTGGCGGGAAATACGCCAATTACGGCAGCAGGGGCGCTTGCCTTGTCCATCGGTATTGCTATTCAGAACTTCCCGGAGGGTGCGATTATTTCTATGCCGCTTCGCGCAGAGGGAGAGAGTAAGAACAGAGCATTTTTGGGCGGTGTGCTTTCCGGTGTTGTGGAACCAATCGGTGCGGTGCTGACGATACTTGCTGCCCAACTTGTAATACCGGTGCTGCCGTATCTTTTGAGCTTTGCTGCCGGTGCAATGCTTTATGTTGTTGTAGAGGAGCTGATTCCTGAAATGTCGCAGGGAGAGCATTCCAATATCGGCACGATTTTCTTTGCCGTGGGATTTAGTGTGATGATGGTGCTGGATGTTGCGTTAGGGTAGAGAACAATTTCGGTATATCAGAATGCTGCGCTTCACAGTAATCTCTCTTTAGTTAAACAGTTTATCTGGTATGCCTAACATCTTCTTTTGCAGATAGACAGATTTTGACGTACTCATGGTTTACAATATACTTGTACCTGAGGAAAAATCCTACTGATAACCATAGAAAATTGAATTTACGGATACATAGGAAAAAGCTGATACTACGGCAGGTCGTAAGACTTGCCTGGTATCAGCTTTTTAATATGACAGCATCAAGTTATATAGAAAAAATATTCCATATCGCTTGCACCGGTATTTTTATGGTGGGAGACTAGATTAAACAATACTCGGAGGTCTTAACATGAATATAACAGTATATCTTGCCTCATCCACAGGCAATGATCCTAAATTTGAGGCTGCAGTTAAAGAGCTTGGCACCTGGATTGGTGCGAGCGGTAATACGTTGGTTTATGGCGGTTCCAAGACAGGCCTGATGGGAGAGCTGGCACAAAGCGTTTTGCAGGCAGGCGGTAAGGTTATCGGCGTGGAGCCTCAGTTTTTTGTAGATGAGGACTATCAATATGAGGGACTGACGCAGCTGATAGTTAGCAAAGATATGGCAGAGCGCAAGACGAAGATGATTGAGCTTGGCGATGCCTTTATTGCTTTTCCCGGAGGCGTGGGAACGCTGGAGGAAATCAGTGAAATTATGTCTAAGCTGTCTTTGGGACAGCTGCAGGCGCCGTGTATTTATTATAATCTTGACGGTTATTATGATGATGTAAAGCACTTTCTGCAGCAGATGATTCTTAAAGGTTTTTCTTCAGCGGAAAAGCAGCAGGGAGTATATTTTGCGGAAAGTCTGGAAAAAATTAAGGAATTATTGAAATAAAAGAGTTGATGAGAATATAAAAAGGCTGACGCTGCGCATTTACGCAAGGCGTCAGCCTTTTTGCTGCCTTAAATATTCTGCGTTTAAGCAATATTATTCATATCCGGAAACACTTTTGCAGTGCATTATACTCGCCTAATGCCAGCATTGTTATATCGTCGGATAATATGGTATCGGGCGTAATTGAGACGTCAGTTTTTCCCAAGTGCTTTATACCAAGAATATTGATGCCAAACTTTTTGCGGACATCCAACATACCGATGCTTTTACCAACCCATGCTTTGGGCATCTCTACTTCAAAAATAGCGTGCTGCTTGTCAATCTCTATATAATCGAAAATATGGTCTGCAGTGTAGCGTTTGGCTGCCCATATAGCCATCTGCTTTTCAGGATAGACTACATTGTCTGCACCGTTACGAAGCAGAAACTTTGCCTGGACATCGCGTTCAGCACGAGATACTACACATTTTGCTCCCAGTTCTTTCAAAAGCGAAGTAGTTTCCAGTGAGTTTTGAAAATTACCGCTGATAGTTACGAAGCAAACGTCAAAATTCCTGATGCCAAGAGCACGTAAAAACTCTGCATTGGTACTGTCACCGATTTGTGCTTTGGTGACAAACGGCAGTACATCGTTAATTCTTTCCTCGTCAGTATCAACCGCCATGACCTGATGCCCTAATTGTGAAAGTTGCATAGCGATATGATGCCCGAAATGACCTGCTCCAATCAATAAAATATTTTTCATAGGATATCCACTCCTTTTGTTTAGCCAATAGTGATTTTTTCCAGCGGCAGTTTTGAGTTAACTGCTTTTTTGCCGGATAATGCTGCGTACATGAGCGTAAGGCTGCCTACTCTGCCAAGATACATAAGTAAAATCAGTATCAGTTGTGAGGGTACATGCAGCTGCGGTGTAATTCCCAACGTCAGACCGACTGTTCCCAATGCTGATGCTGTTTCATATAAGCAGGAAGACAGTGGCAGGTTCTCATAGGCACTGATAAAAACTCCTCCGCTGAAAAACAGCGTAATATACACGGTGAGGATAGTAGAGGCAGTTTTGATAGCGTTGCAATCGACTCTGCGATTAAAAAAATGGGCACTGTCCTGCTGACGATAGGTCGCAACAATATTGGCAAGCAGGACGGCAAAGGTTGTCGTTTTCATACCACCGGCAGTTGAGCCCGGTGAACCGCCAATCAGCATCAAAAGTATCATAATGCCTTGCGACGAGCTGGACATAGCAGATAAATTTACCGTATTGAAGCCGGCTGTTCTTGTTGTGACTGACTGGAAGAGAGCTGCTTGAAGGCGCGCTTCAATGGGAAGGGAAGCAAAATCAGCAAAGAAGAAAAAAATTGCCGGGAAGATAATCAGGATCAACGTAAAGATGAGGATTACCTTGCTCTGCAAGCGGTAGCGCCGGAACTGCAGCTTGTTTTCACAAATATCCTCCCAAGTCAAAAAGCCGATACCGCCAATTATGATAAGCAGCATAATTGTTATATTTATCATAGGATTCTGCGCGTAACCGGTAAGGGAGGGATAGAGGTTGTCAGCGGTTCCCAAAATATCGAAGCCTGCATTGCAAAAGGCTGAGATAGAGTGAAAAGCTGCCATCCAAATACCGTGCCAGCCATAGTCGCGGCAGAATACCGGCAGCATGGCAAGTGCACCAATCATTTCAATCAAAAATGTTCCCCACAGGATAAACTTCGTAAGCCGGACGATACCGCCTACATTTGGCGCTGATATTGCGTCCTGCATGGTGGTGCGCTGCATCAAAGAAATTCTTCGCTTGGACAGGAGTGCAAATGATGTTGCTACAGTGACAACACCAAGACCGCCAATCTGTATCAGCGTCAGAATGATTGTCTGCCCGAAGGCCGACCAATAGCTGCCGGTGTCATGGATTACAAGACCTGTTACACAAACTGCGGAGGTTGCGGTAAAAAGCGCTTCGTTAAACGGCGTTATGCAACCTTCCTGCGTAGAAATTGGCAGCATCAGCAGTAATGCACCCAGCAGGATTACTCCCGCAAAACCTAATATGATAATTTGAAAAGATGAAAGCTGAAATCTTCTGCTGATTATTTCTTCTGACATAATTACACCTTCTTGCTCATCGAGTGATGTGTTCATTGTACTGGTTTTGTACACACTGTGTAAGCCATATATTTATTGAGCGCTGTTTTGCTTATTTCTATCATAGCATTTCTGCGGTGTAGATTTGGTAAAGAAACGGGGATGGAGTAATATTATCCGGTGATATAGCTTGAAGCGTTTTTGCTCGTGAAGTATAATGGGTTTGTAAAAATAATTAGGAGAAGCATTATGAAGCATCAACAACGAAAAGAAGATATTTTGTTTTCTATTCTTGTATTTTTCAGCGCTTTTGCCATTAATCTTCTGATTCGGAAGCTCTTTACAACGCAAACGCTGGTTCCTATGATTTTTGTTTTCGGCGTTTTTCTGATATCGCTGAAAACGCACGGATATTGCTATGGTATTGTTTCGGCTGTCTTAAGCGTATTTGCCGTAAATTTCGCTTTTACTTATCCTTATTATACTTTGGATTTTTTCGTAGAAGAAAGCATCTTGTCCGCCATTATTATGCTGGTTGTTGCCGTTTCTACCAGTACGTTGAACAGTAGGATACGTGATCAGGAGAATTTGCGGGCAGAAAGCGAAAAGGAGAGAATGAGGGGCAATCTGTTGCGGGCAATCTCTCATGATTTGCGTACGCCTCTTACATCAATATACGGCTCAGCTTCTACGCTGATTTCCAAGAAAAATGCACTTTCGGAAGAACAGCAGCTAAAGCTGTTGGGAGAAATTCAAGAGGATAGTGAATGGCTTATTCGCATGGTCGAAAACCTGCTGGCTGTTACAAGAATCGACGGTGCAAAGGTCAAGATTGTGAAAACGCCAATCGTTTTAGATGAGCTGATTGACTCAGTTCTTATGAAATTCGCCAAAAAACACCCGAATCAGAAGGTGATTACGCAGATACCGGCCGACTTTGTGGATATTCCTATGGATTCTATTCTCATCGAGCAGGTGTTGCTGAACTTTTTGGAAAATGCCGTTTTTCATGCGAAAGGTATGACAGAGCTGAAGCTGTCGGTTTCCCTTGCAGGAGATAAGGCCGTATTTGAAGTTGCCGACAACGGATGCGGTATTCCGGAGGAGATTTTGGATAAAATTTTTACCGGATGCTATAAAAAGTCTGCAGCACCGATAGACGGAACGCGCAGTAATATGGGCATCGGTATTTCGGTTTGCGCTGCTATTATTAAGGCGCATGGCAGCGAGATTTTTGTGGAAAATAGGAAGGGCGGCGGTGCTGTATTCCGCTTTTCTTTGGCAAGAGGGTGCGATGATGAGCAATAATAAATTCAAAATTTTAATCGTAGAGGATGAAGCAAACATCCTTAGCTTCATCAAAGCCAACTTGGAAATAAGTGATTATCAGGTAATCTGTGCAGAAACATGTGCGCTCGGCATGATGATGTACGCTTCTTATCATCCGGATCTCATTGTTCTGGATCTCGGGTTGCCGGACCGTGATGGCTTGAGCTTGATTCAGGATGTTAGAAAAGCGGATACTGTTCCCATCATTGTCCTTTCTGCCCGTTCCGGCGAAATGGATAAGGTGGAGGCTCTGGACCTTGGTGCGAATGATTACATTACCAAGCCGTTTGGAACTGAGGAACTGATGGCTCGTATCCGCGCAGTTCTTCGCAGTCATCGTTACAGTGAGAAAAACGATGGTAATCACATCGGTAAATTTCAATTTCAAGATTTGATGATTGATTACGATAAAAGGCAGGTTTTGGTCGATGGAAAGGAAATCGAACTGACACAGACGGAATATAATATTTTGACTTTCCTCTCCATCCATGCGGGAAAGGTGCTGACTTATGCTGCCATAATCCAAGCAGTATGGGGATATTCTGATTATGGCAGCGTCAAAAAGCTACAGGTAAATATGAAAAACATCAGGAAGAAAATGGGTGTGACACCCGGAGAAAAGCGCTATATCGTTAATGAGCTTGGTGTAGGCTATCGTATGCTGGCAGAAGATGAAGAATAAGATTTGCCGGAAAGTGTACAGATGGCAAGGGAAAACATAGCATGTAGCTTAGGGAATAAAGTAACGTTTTATTTGGCCTGCATTTTGGTTAAAGCTGTTTGGAAAAAGCAGGAATTATGGTGGAAGCCAGGCTTTTGCGCACCTGGCCTGGCAAAGGCTGATGCGCGTGAACAGAAGCTTGTTTTGGCAGATAAGCTAGCCAATATGCGTGCGATTGCACGTGATTATGCTAAATACGGCGAGGACTTATGGCAGCGCTTCAAACGTGGTAAGGATGTGCAGAGCTGGTATTATCATGTTGCAGTGAAGGCAATGAGTGATTTGGAGTTTGATGCGGAAGCTGTGACTTTTTATAAAGAATTTAAAGACAAGGTAAATCAGGTTTTTGGTTATGAAGAATAAGTGCTGAAGATGAATGCTACGAGCAGGATGATTGCTTAGTGTTTGAAGTTGGAGAGTAGAAGAGGACATCTTTCGCTGCTTAGTAAAGAGAAAATAACACAAAAGCAAAAGGACTAGAATTGGAGAAAATACTCGAATTCTAGTCCTTCTTTAGTTTATGGAGTTAATTTTGTTTTGGCTTCATAACATTATTGTTACGTCACGCAGCTTTTTTATCTTCCATGCGGGATACGAAGATGGTGCCTGCAAGGTCACCAAGGCAGTTGTTGGTAGTAGTACCCATATCAAAAATATGATAGAATGCTGCAATAATACCAACGATTTCAGTAGGTAAGCCAAAGGCCTCAACCATGATAAACAGTTTTACGATACCGCTGCCAGGAATACCGCCGCCACCGGTAGAGAGGATAGCAGACATACCTACGATTTTCAGCATCGTAGGAATATCAAGCGAATGTCCTACGACCTGAGAAATGAAGACGATTACGCAGCCATAAAGGATAACGCTGCCATCATAGTTCATCTGGGAGCCTAACGGGATAGTGAAGCTGGAAATACGTTCCAGAACACCGAATTTTTCCTTAGCAACTTTAATGTTTACAGGAATGGAAGCTACGCTGGAACAGGTTGTTAAGGTATAAATCCAAAGCTCCATGGAATCTTTGATAAAGCGGAAGGGATTAATGCCGTTAGAAATCCAGAGAATACCGCCGTAAACCAAAATAACGTGAATGATGCACGCAAGATAATAGGTACCAGCTAAATATGCCATGCTTGTAAATAGACTTGCACCATATTTAGCAAAGGAATCAGCCATAAGGAAGAAAATACCGATAGGAGAAGCTTTCATAACCATGGTGATAAGAGAGAATACCATATCACTTACAGCTGCAAAGCCTTTTTTTAACATTTCTTTGTTTTCTTCATTTGCAACTTTCATGATTGCAATACCGAAGAATACTGCAACAATAAGGGTTTGAAGAATGTTGCCTTTAGTGAAGGTAACGAAAATGTTAGTAGTAAACATATCAGTGAAGAATTTTGCCATGGTAATGCTAGTAGCTGCAGCAACTTTTTTCGATGCAAGACCGGTAAAGTTAGCAATTTCGCCGGGACGGATAATTTCCGTGACTGTAAGACCAATGACAGTTGCTACAAGTGTTGTCAGCACATAGTAAGCTATAATGTGACCAGCAATTCTTCCTAAAGAACTTAAATTCTTCTGAGAAGTGATACCGGTGATGATAGTAAAAAATACCATTGGAACTACAATCATCTTTACGCAGTTAAGCCAGATGGTACCGATGAAGGCTACTTGCTTCATTATGTCACCACAAATAAGTCCGGCTATGGAGCCGATAATCATGGCAACAAAAATCTGAGTCGTCAAACTAATTTTCTTTCCACCAATAGTCATGATGCTTCCTCCTTATAAGCTTTTATCAAGCTCCAAAATAATATTTGCAGCAGCTTTGGCATCTTCTGCCGTAATACCTTTGTAATATACTAAACGCACGCAGGTTTTGAGCACTGTTTTGATTAAAAGGCCCTTTTCTTCTGCCATTTCGCAGAATCTTGAGGGCGATACTGAAGCTCCTGCCAAATCCAAAACCAGAATGTTTGATTGCACTTCTTTTTGCAAGGAAATATGCTGTAATTTTCCTTGTAATAAAGAAGCTGTTAAACGTGCATTTTCAATATCCTCAATCATGCGGCTGAGGTTATGCTTGAAGGCATAAATACCGGGTGCAGCAAAAACACCGCCTTGGCGCCATCCGCCACCCAAAATTTTACGAATTTCTCTACCTTCATCAACTTTGGCCTTAGTAGAGCACATAAGAGCACCAACAGGGGCGCCGATACCTTTAGAAATGCAAACCATTACAGAATCTACGTATTGGCAGATTTCTTTTGCATTTACGCCTAGGGATGCAGTAGCATGGAAAAGTCTTGCTCCATCCATATGAATTTTGGCTCCATATTTATCTGCCACAGCACGGAGCTTTGCCATCTCCTCTACGGGAATTACATAACCGCCTGAAAAATTATGAGTGTTTTCTATGCAGATTAGTTTTGCTCCGCTTTCCTTCAAAAGATTATCAATGGCATCAATATCAGGAGTGTTATTAGCATTAAATGGATATTTTATGGGCTCCATACGACAAAACTGATCGGAGAAAAGGAACTTTTCAGTTAACAACATATGCTGCTGTTCATGTACCAATACCTTTTCTCCAGCTTTGGCCCATAAGAGAGCACCTACAGTATTAGCGAAAGTTCCGGTAGGACAAAGCAAGGCTGCTTCTTTACCAGTAGTTGCCGCTACCAGATCCTCTAATTCATTGATAGTCTTATCTTCACCACGATTATTTTTGTCAGTACGTCCATCATCTCCGAGCGGAGCTGTTAAAATTGTTTCTAGCATTGCTCGGTCAGGCATTGTAAGGGTATCACTTCTTAAATCAATCATGTATTCACTCTCCTTAAAAAATATAAAAACCTCTAGTTTTTACTCTAGAGGTTATAGTCTGGTAATAGCTATAATGCTCTGTCCTTTGGCCTGAGAGACTCAAGAATTACTTCTTTTCCACCTTCGGCGCCCATAAGGGACTCTCCAGAGTTGTGCAAAGCTTTCTACGTGAAATATTGAGAAATGGCGCTTTGCACTGCATATCAATCACTATATATAATATATCTTATAATCAGTGACTTGACCAATACTAAAAACTATGTTTTAATATACAAAAAAAAGCTATATTATTTTTCCCGGAAATAGCTTGTTAACAGTGTTTTTCGATGGTATAGCAGAAGTAGAAATTAAGTTGTAATTATTTGTGTATTTATTATTCATGGTATTGGCGAGGCAATTATGGAAAGAGTTATGGAATATATTTTGGCTATTGCAAAATTCAAAAGCGTATCCAAGGCAGCAGAAAATTTATTTATCAGCCAGCCTGCCTTAAGTGCAATAGTAAAAAAAGAAGAAAAACGACTGGGTGTTGAACTTTTTGATAGGCAATACAAGCCTCTGCAGCTTACAAATGCAGGAACTATATATGTTAATGCAGCTAAGAAGATAAAAGACATTGAAGAAAAAATGCTTTACGACTTAAATTGTAAAGAGCAGAATGGTGTTAGAAAAATAACAATAGCAAGCTATGCTTTTTTGTTTACGCATTTTCTTGCGAATTTTGTTGAGAAATTTAAATCACAGCTTTCACGTGACATAGAGATAGAGCTCATTGAGAAGCGTACTGAGGAAGCGCTTCCAGGAATACAGAAAGGCATTTACGATTTTGCCATTACGACTCATCAGAGGCGCGTTAAAGGCTGTTCTAGTGTACCTTTATTAAAGGAAAAGGTAATTATTGCCGTACCTAAAAGCTATGCGATTAATAGTTACATAAAAAAATACGCTTTAAGCTATCAGGATGTAGTTGCCGGAGCTGCAAACAGTGATAAGTATAGCAGCGTTTCCATCAGTTATTTTGCTGATTATCCTTTTATTTTACATGTAAAAACTAAAGAAATGTATCGTAGGGCTCGCAAAATATTCCGCAATAGCGGCATTAATCCTAAAGTTGTTTCATATATGGAGGATTTTCTGTTAATGTATTTCGTTGCGAATTCCGGTCAGGGGATTATTTTTATGCGAGAGGCTATGATACAATATATGGAGCCATCAGATAAGCTGGTATTCTATAAAGTAAATGATCTGGCAACGGTATATAATGTTAATGTATACTACAGAAAAGAAAGTGAAAATAAAAAAGAAATAAGAGCATTTATAGACAGCTGTAATTCTTATTGGAATGCTAATTATAGTGAGGAGAGCTTAACATGAATATAACAGTATATCTTTCCTCGTCGACAGGCAATAATTCTAACAAAAAGTCCCTGGCCTTACCTTATGTAAAGTCAGGGATTTGTATTATCTGCAGCCAGATTTGTTTTTATATAAAAAAAGATTGAACCAACAGGCCCAAGTGATGCGACTTACAATGCCGCGCTTATGTCTAAGGGTTCAAATCTTGTTTATCGTATTTAGTTATAAGGATGACAGTCCGGGCATCCGCTGCATCCCTCCGGAGTACGAGCATCAACGGTTGATGCCAATCGACACTCTTCCAACAATTAAATTATATCATGTGATTTAAAACTTGTAAATAAAACTAATGTTAGCGGATTAAAAAATATGATAGAAAATACTTTGCGGGTTTCAACATCTGCTACACTTTTATTGATCAAAAAGATGGTTGCTTCAGCTATCATGGAACGAGAGGCTGCTGTGAAAAATAAAAACAGCATTAAGAAATTTGATGTTAAAATCAAGCTTCTTAATGCTGCGCTTCACAGTAATCTCTCTTTAGTTTTTCTGTAAATAGGGCATGAACTGAAAGTTTTTATCTAAATATTGACCGGCATAGGCTACGCCTTTACCCATGGTAAAGGCTGCTAAAATAGTGCCGATTCCCAATCCGTCTATGTGTCCCAGCAAGAACAGTGTCAGCAGTGCGGTGATAGCTAGGCAGGTGACGTCAAAGGTAATTTTGATTTTGGCGTACTCAATTTTTATAATGGTACTCAACTCACGCGGGAACAGATCCGTAGGGATAATGGGCAGGCCGCAGCGGTTGGACAAAGCAATGCCGATGCAGATTAAAATATAGCTTACGACAAAATACAGCACACGCCAGGAAAAGGCCTGCGGTAGCATGTTGATATACAGCTCAAACAAATCAAGGAATTGGCTGAACACAAAGTCTACAACAAAGCTAAACATATAAGACGCGATAAATTTTTTGCGCATGTACATCAGGCTGGCGATAAGCAGTCCCTGGAAAATGTAGGTCCAGGTACCAAGTGTGAGCTTAGGAAAGGCTTCACTGAAGGCAAAGGGAACGCTGCTGATGGCGCTGATGCCGGAACCGGAGTAGAGCATGAGCACGACACTAAAGCTGTTGATGATTACTGCAACTAAAAGTGCTAGCTCACCACACAAGGTCAGACGTGAATTTTTTTCGTTTAAAAGCATTTTTTTACCCCTCTTGAAAACAATAAATTTATCAAAAATGTATTTCCTATTATAGTACTAAATTTTATGTTTGGCAAATTTTCTGTTGCCTCCTGTGAATGTAGTTTAGCAGTAAATTTTAAAATGATTGGGAAGATGAATTATAAATCTTAGACTGATAAAGAAATACTCGAAAGCTTATGGGAAGATAATGTGGTGAAGAAGCCTTTTTATTTTTACGATTCATATGAGAGTGATATAATTAAGAAAGTGCCAAAAACCAAAAGAGAATAGATGAGGAGCTGATATCATGGGTAAAAGAGCAATATATTCCTGCATTACACTGCAAAAGGAGCTGGAAAACACCATTAAGAAAATAGGCTTTGATGGCAAGGTAACTTATCTTAATGCTGCGCTGCACAGCGATCCGCAGAAGATGCATGAGACGCTGCAAAGGATTATTGATGAAAATACAGAAGCAGAGGAGATAGTTATCTGCGTTTCCGGCTGTGGCAAGGCTACTTGCGATTTAAAGGCAACAACTTGTCCGATTGCTGTGCCACGTACTATGGACTGCATTGACGTTCTTTTGACAGGCTCCGGTATCAAGCGTCCCGACGGAGCAATTTTTATAACTAAGAGCTGGATGAACTTTATGAAGAACTCTACGATAGATTATAGCAAGCTGGTGCAGGAGCGTGGGCAGGAAGAAGCAGAAGCATTTCTGAAGCAGCTTTATAAGGGCTTTACGGATTTTTACATCATTGATACAGGAACGTATGCTTTGCAAGAGGTTGAAGCTTATATTATGCCTTTGGTAAAGCTTTTAGGAGGAACGCTTACGCGTCTGCCGGGGCCTTACAAGGTGCTGGAGAAGCTTGTGTCCGGCAAATATGATGAAAGCGTTATTGCTATACCTAAGGGAGGAACCTTAAGCATCCATGAATTTGATGGTCTGCGTCCATGCACGATTAAAAAGTAACTTAGAGGATAAATTTTCGTAGGGTGCAATTATGAAAAAAGAAAGAATTATAGCTAAAGCGCTGCTGATAATGTCGTTGTTTGCTGTCTTGCCGTTTATTTTTTCTCAAGATAATTATGCGTATGCTTCGAGAGAAGAGCTGTTGAATCTTGAAGAAGAAAAGTCTGATATAGAGGATGAAATAGCGGAAAGACAGGCTAACGGTGAAAGCTATGACGATTTGGAAGAGCGGCGTAATGATGTGCAGGACGAAATAGAAAATATCAAGGATGAGGGCTGAGGCTTTCGGCAAAATCCGCACATAAACTTTAAGCTCGCTAGTGCGCAATTTTTTTCAATGGTAATAAAAAAGCGTAGCTGTTATACATGCATAAAGTATGCTGATAGCTGCGCTTTTCTTGTTACTTGTAACGCAGAAAAACTTATTTACTTTTTTATTTTAGAGTGTATTCGATTGTCTGACATAGACAAAATCTGTCGTTGATGTGTGATATACTAAGGATAAATCAGTGCTTAAGTAAAAAAGCAACACTGAATTGTCAGCGTATTTTTGGGAATACTGTTTAGCGGAATTGCTGCGGAAGGAGGGTGCTGCTCATGGCTTTTAATGAGTTAATAAAAAACTTTGATAATATACGGCAGCTGATGCGTGATTTTTATGTCTTTGGCTTTAAGAGCAGAGCTGATTTTGCGGATAAAAGCGCTCGCAGCTATGACAACGAGCGCAGACGCATTGAAAGCTGGCTGGGTGAGTATATGTATTTCCGCCAGAAAGCCGGCGGTAAGAATTGCTTTATTTCCGTAGACAGCAGAAAAATCCGGCATAATCCTTTTTATAAAGCATTAAAAGCCAAGAGCTTTACGGCTAATGATATCATGCTGCATTTTTTCCTGCTGGATATTTTGCAGTCGGGGGAAAATTTACTCTGACAGTGCAATATGACAAGGGCGATGAAACTGAAATGCTTTTCCGTGTGCTGAGCTTTGGGCCGACGGTTAAGGTGCGTGAGCCGGAAGCGTTTAAGGAGCTTATCAGGAAAAAGCTGAGGGAGCAAATGCAATGCAGCGCAGAATTTTAAGTGCGCATGTTTTTTTCCATGATTATACCTTGCTGCTGTGTTAAGATTAACATAACAACAAGCAATTTTTATAAAACAGAACAGATAATGGAGGAATAAGCATATGGAAAGATTTGTAAGCTATGAGAAAATGTCGAAAAAACAGCAAAAGATAGTCAACGCCTCCAAACGAGGCAACTGGGGAAATGTGAAGCCGATTACGAAGGTCAAGGCTTCGGCAAAAATTTATGATCGTAAGAAGAAGCAGAACTCCGGGGACTATGGCTATAGTTTCGGGAGTTCTGCTTTTTTATAAGGCGGGGAAATGCTATGAACAAAAGCTTAAACGAATGGGGAAGATTTTTAGCGCTGGTGCTGCGACATAAACCGCAAGCAGTCGACATTGAGCTGGATGTGCATGGTTGGGCGCAGGTGGAAGCGCTGCTGGCTGCCTTTAACCGGATAGAAGCATTTAATATGCTTATGCTGGAGCATATTGTTGCTGAAGATGATAAGCAGCGTTTCACATTCAGCGAGGATAAGAAGAGAATCAGAGCAAATCAAGGGCATTCCGTGAAGGTTGATGTGGAGCTTCGGGAGGCTGTGCCGCCGGAGCTTTTATATCACGGGACTGGCGTTAAATATGTTGCGAGCATTAACAGACAGGGACTTATCGCCAAGCAAAGGCTGTATGTGCATTTGTCGGCGAATGTCGAAACAGCGCATAATGTAGGCAAAAGACATGGAGAGCCGTTTATCTACACAGTGTTGGCAGGCGAGATGGCAAGAGCGGGCTACAAGTTTTACCTTTCGGCAAACGGTGTGTGGTTAACAGAATGCGTACCAAGAAAATTTTTACGCGAATGGAAGGAGCTTTAGATAATGAAATTTGATGATTTTGATAAGCGGATGCGAGTATATGAACAGAGCATTGATCAATATATAGTTCCGGGAATGTATATAGTAGCAAGACTTGACGGACGCAGTTTTACCAAATTAACGCGTGAAATATGCAAATTTGAGGCACCCTTTGACACGCGCTTTCGTGATTTGATGGTTGATACGACAAAGCATATTATGAATTGCGGTTTCAAGGTTTTGTACGGTTATACGGAAAGTGATGAAATATCCTTGCTGTTCAGTCCCGATAACAGCGCTTTTGCTAACAAAGTACGCAAAATAAATACTATATTAGCAGGTGAGGCTAGCGGTTACTTTTCCTTGGCACTTGGTAAGGCGGTCTGCTTTGATTGCAGGGTTGTGCCTTTGCCTAACATTGAACTCGTGAAGGATTATTTTTTATGGCGGCAGGAGGACGCAAATCGCAATGCGCTGAACTCCTGGTGTTATTGGACGTTGCGTAAGGAAGGCATGTCGAAGAATGAGGCTACGCAGTATTTGCGGGCGAAAAGTGTTGCCTTCAAAAATGAGCTTCTCTTTGCAAGGAATATAAACTACAACGATGTACCGCAATGGCAGAAAAGAGGCATCGGTGTATACAGCAAGGAGTATGTTCGTCAAGGTTACAATCCGGTTTCAGAAAAAGTAGTATCCGTAAAAAGAAAGAGCTTTGAGGCAGACTATGAATTGCCCATAGCTGAAAAATATTCGGCATTTATAGGCAGTTTTTTAGCTGCAAAGTATTAGTTAAGTAAGGTGATTGATATGAGAATATTATTATTGATGCGTGGTGTGCCGGGCTCCGGCAAGAGCACGTTTATAAAAGAGCAGGGGCTGGAGCCTTATACATTGAGCGCAGATGCGTTGCGTCTGCTATATGCTTCGCCGATGCTGGACAAAGCAGGCAGATGGTGCATCAGCCCGCATTTTGACAAGCAGATGTGGCCGTTTTTGCTGCAGACGCTGGAGGAGCGCATGAAGCGTGGCTGCTTTACGGTCGTGGATGCCACCAATATCCGCGGCAGAGATATGACTGCGTATAAAAAGCTCGCCAATGAGTATAAATATCGCATTTATGTGGTTGATTTTACTGATATTACATTGGAAGAAGCAAAGAAAAGGAATATGCAGCGTGAGGAATACAAACAGGTTCCGGAAAATGTTATTGAAAGAATGTATGCTCAGCTGGCGGATAATAAGGTTCCGTCCGGTATTACCGTAATCAAACCGCAAGAACTGGCGCAAATCTGGTATAAGCCACGCGATTTATCTGCCTATAAAAAGGTAATTCATATCGGTGATATTCATGGCTGCTATAAGCCGCTGAAGGAATATCTTGAGGCAATAAATCCGCAGAACTACTATATTTTTCTTGGCGATTACATCGACAGAGGCAGCGAGAATGCTGAGGTTCTGCAATTACTGCTGCAGCTTGCCGCGTTAGATAACGTTACGTTGCTGGAGGGCAACCATGAGGCTAACTTGCGGGATTACGGTTTGGCAGATGGCATTGCTTCGAAGGAGTTCCGCATGCAGACGGCACCGGAGCTGGCGCAAGCAGGCCTGAGCAGGAAGGCTGTATATAAATTTTACAGGAAATTATCGCAGTGCTTCTGCTATACATATCAGGGGAAAAAGGTTTTGGTAAGTCATGGCGGATTGGCGCGTATGCCGGAGAATTTATCCTTGGTAGTGACAGCGGAGCTGATTTACGGCACTGGCGTGTATGAGGATGCTTTGGATGTTGATATGTCTTTTGCCAAGCACGCAGCTGCAAACGAGTATCAGGTTCACGGACACCGCAATTATGAGGGTGTGCCGGCGGAGGTTAACGAGCATTGCTTTAATCTGTATGGAGCGGTGGAAATGGGCGGTCAGCTGCGGGCGCTGGAGCTTAGCGAGGATGGCTTTGCAGTAGTGACTGTCGGTAACGCTTTGGAGTATCTTGATAAAAAGAAGGGCGCAAAGGACAGCAAAGCAAATGCCAAGATTGAGAATGTGCAGCAGCTTTTGGCCAACTTAGCCGGTAATCCGCTGATTAAAGAAAAGAGCTTCGGTGTGATTTCTTCCTTTAACTTTACTCGTGACGCTTTTTACAACAAGGCATGGGATGATGTTACCTGTAAGGCAAGAGGCTTGTACATCAACAAGCGGACAGAAAAAATTGTCGCACGCAGCTATGACAAATTTTTTAATATTGATGAGCGCCCGGAAACGAAGCTGAACGCATTGAGGCACAATCTGCAGTTTCCGGTGCAGGCCTATGTGAAGGTCAACGGTTTTCTTGGCATTGTCGGTTATGACAATGCGCAGAAAAAGCTGCTTGTAACCTCTAAGGGCGATATGTACGGCTTGTATGCGAAGATTTTCAAAAACACCTTGGCTGCGGAGCTTAAGGAACGCATGCAGCTTTTGGAGAATTTTGTTAAGACTAATAATTGCTCGGTTATCTTTGAATGCATTGAGCCGGAGATGGACCCGCATATTATCGAATACAGGAAGCCACAGGTCGTACTGCTGGAGATTATTGAAAACGAGCTGAATTTTGCGCATTGTCCTTATGAGGAGCTGGTGGACTTGGCCGAGCAGCTGCAGGTTGAGGTTAAAGAGCAGGCTTGTACGCTTACGTCTTGGGATGAACTGCAGGTGTGGCTGAAAACGATTATGCAGGAGGATTATTTGTATGACGGAAAGCATATTGAAGGCTTTGTTATCGAGGACAGCAGGCATTTTATGACGAAGTTGAAGCTGGCGTATTATTCGAAGTGGAAAAGATTGCGCCGGGTGGCGGAGACTACGCTGCGTCATGGCGCTGTAAAGGCCAAGTGGCAGCTGAATGATGAGCTTAGCAGGGAGTTTTATCAGTGGCTAAAGGAGGAGATTTATCCTCTGCACAAGGGTGATGGGTCGTATGCCTTTGCGACGGATATAATTTCTTTGAGAAAGCTGTTTGCAAAGCACTAGTCATGCGTATAAAACTTTTAGGCTATCGGAAGTAAGTTTTATAAGATAAGAAAAATAAGCAAAGGCATAATAAGCCGTGATAATGCAGCTTGTTATGCCTTTTTGTGCGCTTTGAAGTCTAAGAATAAAAAAAGAACTCCCGTACGTTAGAAGCTGGTGACACAGTGCCCCAACAACGAATTACGGGTAGTTCTTTGTGGGAGGGACTAACCAAGCATCTGTGTCCCTCATCCTATCGCTGATTTCCAAGTATGATGCTACAATCTATCAGCAGGTAATTCAATTATATCATAAGCAACATCATCAATCGTGGAAAAAAGCTTGCGCATAAGTTGCACTTGCATTGTTATAGTGTTAGACTAAATTAAACATATCATGCATATTTAAAAGCAATTCAATTCATACAGGAGCAGAAAAATGATTGATAAAATGCTTATTCGTGGCGCGAAGGTCCACAATCTGAAAAATATTGATATAGACATTCCCTTGGGAAAAATTGTCGGCATTGCGGGTGTATCAGGCTCAGGCAAATCATCCCTGGCGCTTGGCGTACTGTACGCCGAAGGCTCACGCCGCTATCTGGAGGCGCTTTCGACATATACGCGCCGACGCATGACGCAGGCTGCCAAGGCTTCCGTAGATGAAGTGTTGTATGTTCCTGCGGCCTTGGCGTTGCACCAACGCCCCGGTGTGCCGGGAATCCGCAGTACCTTCGGCACAGGCACGGAGCTGCTGAACAGCTTGCGCCTTATGTATTCGCGCCTTGCCAGCCATCGCTGTCCCAACGGACATTACCTGGAGCCGACACTTTTGGTTGCTGCAGGCAAGAAGCTGACCTGCCCGGAGTGCGGCGAGCAGTTTTATGCGCCGTCTGCCGAGGAACTGGCCTTCAATTCGCAGGGAGCTTGCAAAACCTGCGGCGGTACAGGCAGCGTTCGCACGGTAGATTTAAGCACGTTGGTGCCTGATGAATCGCTTACCATAGAGCAGGGCGCTGTTGCACCTTGGAACAGCCTCATGTGGTCGCTGATGACGGACGTCTGCAAGGAGATGGGCGTGCGCATAGATGTACCGTTTTGCGAGCTGACGGAGCAGGAGAAGGATATCGTTTATCACGGTCCTGCGGAAAAGAAGCATATTCTCTACCATCCCAAGAAAAGCAATTCCAACGATTTTGCCGAGCTTGATTTTACCTACTTCAACGCTGTTTATACAGTCGAAAATGCGTTGTCTAAGGTAAAAGATGAAAAGGGCATGAAGCGCGTAGAAAAGTTTTTGAAGGAAGATATCTGCCCCGACTGCCACGGTACGCGTCTTTCCGCAGCTGCGCGTGCGCCGAAGCTGTTGGGAATTTCGCTGGCTGAGGCCTGCCAAATGACACTGGTGCAGCTGGTAGCGTGGGTGCAGCGTGTTCCCGAAAGCCTGCCGGAGGCAATGCATCCGATGGCGGAACGCATCTGCGAAGCATTTACCGGCACAGCAAAGCGTCTTATGGATTTGGGATTAGGTTATCTTACGCTTGACCGCTCCGCTGCTACGCTCTCTACGGGAGAGAGGCAGCGGATGCAGCTGGCGCGTGCTGTCCGCAATCGTACTACCGGAGTTCTTTATGTGCTGGATGAGCCGTCAATCGGTCTGCATCCTTCCAATATCGTGGGACTGACTGGCGTAATGCATGACCTGGTGGCAGACGGCAACTCTGTAATCCTTGTGGACCATGATACGCAGATTTTGCAGGAGGCGGACTGGCTTGTGGAAATGGGACCGCAGGCAGGCGCCGGCGGCGGCCATGTAATTGCACAGGGAACGATAGCGGAGATAGAAGCAAATCCTGCTTCACAAATCGGCCCGTTCCTTGCCGGAAAGGCAGCGGCAAAACGGAAAAGCTGCGCTCAGAAGCAGGAGCTGTTTGCTGACGGCACCATTCATCTTGCTACTGCATCGATACATACCGTTAAGCCATTAGAGATAGATATTCCGAAGGGCAGGATGACAGTTGTTACCGGCGTATCGGGTTCCGGTAAAACCACAATGGTTTTGGAAAGCCTTGTGCCTGCGCTGGCTGCGGCGATTGACGGCAAGGCGCTGCCGGAGCATATACGTGCCGTTAACGCTGAGGGGATTGAGCACGTAAAGCTCATTGATGCGACACCTATCGGAATTAATGTCCGTTCTACTGTGGCTACCTATGCAGGCATTCATGATGATTTGCGTAAGCTCTACGCCAAATTGCCGGAAGCCAAAGCACATGAATATAAGGCCGGTGCTTTTTCGTACAATACAGGCTCGCTTCGCTGCCCCGGCTGTGACGGAACAGGCGTTGTCAGTTTGGACGTACAGTTTTTGCCTGACGTAGATATACCCTGCCCGGACTGCCGTGGTTCGCGGTACGCGAAGGCGGCCTACGATATCAGCCTGACGAACGAGGCAGGGGAGAGTGCTTCGCTGCCGGAGCTGATGGCTATGGACGTAAACACTGCTCTTGAGTTCTGCAAAAATATGAAGGGCATCAGCCAAAAGCTGAAGGTCCTGCGTCAGCTGGGCCTTGGTTATTTAACGCTAGGCGAGGAAACACCGGGTTTATCCGGCGGTGAGGCGCAGCGCTTGAAGCTGGCCAGTGAAATTGGCAGGACGCAGCATGATTCTGTCTTTGTTTTTGATGAGCCTTCGATTGGACTGCATCCATTGGATGTGCAGGTGCTGCTGGAGGTTTTACAGGCGCTTTTGGATAACGGAGCAACGGTTATCGTCATTGAGCATGATTTGGACGTTATTCGTAACGCTGACTATATAATTGACATGGGACCCGGTGGCGGTGATGCAGGCGGACGCATTGTGGCTTGCGGAACGCCGGCAGAAATTAAGGCAAACGCAAACAGTATTACAGGCAGATTTTTGTGATTGCGCTTGGAGTGATAAGAGAATAGTAAAAAATAAGAGCTGACTTTGGAAAACAATGAACCTACCTCCTAAAAAATTAATTATGGGAGGTAGGTTCATTTTTGTAATTTATAAATTTCAAAACACACTAAACCCGTTTGCTTAATTAGGTTCCTATGAAAAGATGTTTTTTACGCTTTGATGCTAAATAACTGCTTCGGTTACCAATATCATAATATTATGCTTCTTCATTGTAATATTGCTTCCAATAATTCCAAAATTCCTTGGCAATTGCGTTGACACGTTGCTCTTTCTTGCGTACCCAAGCTACGGAACTGTGCAAATCTTCTTTTAAATTTATCGTTATTATGTTAGGAAATATTTTGGTATCTACTAATCTATCCGGCAATATGGAAATGCTGTCTGATTTCTGAATAATTTCCAGCAAAATTTTATGCCTGGTAGTTAAACAGTTAGGCTTAACATATAAGCCTTGATTTGCCATGGCTTTAACAACGATTGTATAAAGCCTGGAAGATGGACTGAGCAGGGAAAGCGGATATTGTGCAGCGTCCTTTAAAGAAACCTCTTTATTTTTGCTTAAAGGATGATTTTTACTGCACGCTAGGACAAAAACATCATCTAAATATGGGATTACCTCAAATTCATCAATGTTTTCTAGAAACTCTGTGCGAATGAGCGCAAGATCTATTTTATTTTCTTTTAATTCTTTTTGTACATCATCTTGGCTGCTTTCGTGCATATCAATGATAACATTTACATCGGAGGTATAAAAAGTAGTAAATTCAGCGATTCTTTCACTTACACCATAGGCTGAAACCACAGGAATGGATCCGATACGAATGGTTTTAGAGCTTTTTTTGACAAATTCATCTAAATATAGACGTATGTCATTATGATCCTTAATGGCATTTTGAGCGTAATCCAAGAATTTCTTGCCGGCAGAGGTTAAATAGATTTTGGAATGTTCACGCTTAAAAAGGTCTATTCCCAGTTCGTGTTCCAAAGCTTTGATTTGCTTTGACATGGAGGATTGAGAGATAAACATTTCGTCAGCAGCTTCAGAAAAGCTACCTGTTTTGACAATTGTAAGGAAATATTTTAATTGATCAAAATTCATTACAAATCCTCCTTTTGAACTTTATATGAACTTTATATTTAATATTGTGAAAATTAGATAAATATATAAAGCATTACTTGCTGATTACAATGTTCACTACCTTTTCATATTGTATTTTGCATATTATCATACCACACCATACTATTCTACTCTATTATATAAAATTTAGTCAGTAATTACTATTCGAAAATAGAAACTGTTAGTTCACCAATGGAATTTCCTAAAGCGAATTGCTTAATTAGTTAACTGAATTGCATTTTTTTACCAAGAATTTTAAGATGTTCTTAGAGAAAAGCTATAGCGGAGGCTTGTAGTGGAGCATATTTCTACTGCATGTCGAAGAATCTCTTGCAAGCAGGTTTTTGGGTGTAAGTTGCAATGAACATCCAAGTGTTGAGCTGTCGCATTTATCATTTTAAAATCCAATTGAGGAGGTAAAGACATGAAGTTAACAAAACAACGTATCGGTTTTTTGCTTGGTATTGCTGTAGCGCTGATTATTTCTTCTATCAGCATTCCTGGACTTGAAAGAAATGGTCAGTTATGTATGGCCTTTTCTTTCATGACAGTAGTATTCTGGGGATTTCAGATTACTCAACCTGGTTATACTTCCGGCTTGTATTTGTTGCTTTTAGCAGTATTCGGTATAGCCAAACCAACTTTGATTTTCGGAACATGGACAGGACCTATGATGTTCCTGATTATTGGTGCCTATTTGATTGCCGGTGCGGTAAAAGATTCTGGCTTGGGAGAAAGAATTGCCTATAAATTTATAATTTCGTTTGTAACGTCGTTTAAGAGTATTATAAGTGCAATTTTTATTCTGACCTTTATACTCAGCTTGATGATTCCGCATCCGTGGCCACGTGCTTTCCTAATTATGTCAGTTATGGCGGTTGTCATAAAGAGTACGAATATTCCTCGCGAAGATGCTGTGAAAATTGGTTTCACCGTATTTGCTTCATCTGTTCCGGTATCTTTGATTTTCCTGACCGGTGATGCGACAATCAGTCCTTTGGCTGTTCAATCCTCTGGAGTACCTTTAGGTTGGTTAGGTTGGTTCAAGCTGATGGGTCCTCCGTCTATTATAGTTTCCGTAATTACTTATTTCATGATTCTTTTCCTTTTCAAACCTACTCAAGAAGTTAGTGTTAACAAAGAAGAAATGCAAGCTAAATTAGCAGCTATGGGACCTATGAGCGCTAAGGAAAAGCGTACAGCTTTTTGGGTAGCACTGGCAATCATCCTCTGGATGACCGATACCATTCATGGTATTGATATTGGTTGGGTAACCTTGTTCATTGCTATGGCAATGTCAATGCCTGTTATCGGAGAAATTATTACTCCGGCTAGCTGGGGTGGTGTTCCTCTGCATGTATTGATTTTCTTGACTGCAGCTGTTGCTATCGGGCGTGTCGGCGGTGCAACAGGTATGAATGCCTGGATAGCTCATACCGTTTTGCCTGGCAGTGTTCCGACCGATCCATATATTTTAGCAGCCTTTATTGCTACAGTTTCAATTATAATTCATATGCTTCTGGGTTCTGTAATCGCAGTTATGGGTATCATAATCCCTGCGATGATTACCTTCACAAGCCAAATGGGTATTACTCCATTGGTTCCGGCTCTGTTGGCTTATTCTGCAGTTGCCTCCCACTATGTATTGCCATTCCAACATTTGAACATGTTAGTTGGCATGGGCGAAGACAATGGTATGTATACTCAAAAAGAAACTATTCGTCTAGGTATACCTTTTATAGTAGTAATTTACATTATGACTGTAGTCATAGAAGTTCCTTATTGGAGCATTCTGGGATTGTTTGACAAATAATATACACTGGTATCTCAAGGAGGCTGGATATGCGAATTGTCATAGGAATATCTGGAGCAAGTGGTGTAGTTTTAGGGTACGAAATGCTTAAGGCCTTAAAGTCAATACCTAATTGTGAAGTGCATTTGGTTTATACTGAGGGCGCAGTAAAAAACTTTGAATGTGAAACAAATATTAGTATGGAAGAGGTTCGCACTCTGGCTGATGTTGTCCATAATAATAAAAACATGGCTGCCTCAATTTCCAGTGGTTCTTTTAAAACTGATGGGATGATCGTTGTTCCCTGTAGTATGAAAACTCTCGCCGGTATTGCTGCCGGTTATGCGGAAAATCTGTTGTTACGTTCTGTGGATGTATCCTTAAAGGAGAACCGTAAAGTAGTTCTTGTACCTCGTGAAATGCCGTTGAGCCGCATTCATTTGCGTAATATGAAGGAAGCTGCCGATTATGGATGCATCGTTATTCCGCCAATGCTTACCTTCTATAATGGTTCTGATTCTGTAGACAAACAAATGCAGCATATTATCGGTAAAATTCTGATGCAATTTGGTATTGATTACAAGAATTTTGTAGCTTGGAAGGGAGCGGAATAGAATGCTGGTGCAACAATTTTCTTTTGGGAAGGATAATTTTCTTATAGAAGCTTCTTTTATCAATGTTGGGGATGATTACGTTGTTGTCTTCGGTGGCGGAGAAAAACCTCATATCGGTGCTGTTGCCTTGGGCGTACCGCGTCCGAGCTTAAAAAAGGATGGAACATGCTCCTCTTCTGCATCGGTCATTTGTTTAACCGGGCATAAGGAGGATTTGCTTGCACGTACAGCAGCATTGGAATTAAGCAAAGCTTTTCAGCATAGTGTAACAGTTACAGTAGGTATTCACATTGATGATGTTGCTCCTGAGGCAATTGGTGTAATAGAATCGCACTTTAAATTTCTCCTGGAACAGATTATTGAATGGGGTATCTCTGTTGAATAAGCAACATAAATGCATTCCATAATGCCCGGGATCAATGCCCGGGCATCCTCCAAACAGATTTTATTCAGGAAAAATATATTCTCGAATGGAATAAGCAAGGATATTTCTGGAATTTCCTAAAAGGCATACCCTGCCGCGTTATGTGAATTGCTATTCAATATGTCGGGCGGTATGATTATAAATAAAGGGGAACCTTTAATGAGTTAATAAATACGAAGGAGGTCTATTAACATGGCAAAAGTTTACAAAGACTTAAGAGAATTTTTAGTAACCTTGGAAGAGGAAGGGCAATTGATTCGTGTCAAAGAGGAAGTTGATCCGGAACCTGATATCGGTGCTGCAGGTCGTGCATGCGCAAATATGGATAAAAAACCTGCAGTTTTATTCGAAAAGGTAAAAGGTTATAAATATTCCGTAGTAACAAATGTTCATGGGTCTTGGGCAAATCATGCTTTAATGTTGGGTATGCCTAAGGATACCTCTGTTAAGGATCAATTTTATGAACTGAACCGTCGTTGGGATAAGTTCCCTGTTCCTCCTGTAATCCTGCCGCGTGAGAAGGCAGCTTGTAAAGAGAATACTGTTACCGAAAATATCAACTTGTTTGACATTTTACCTTTGTACAGAATTAATGACCAGGATGGCGGCTTCTTCATTTCGAAAGCTTCTGTAGTAACCGGTGATCCCGAGGAACCGGAAAACCTGGATAAACTGAATGTTGGTACTTATCGTATCCAAGTAAAAGATATTGACCGCGTTGGTATTCAAGCTCTGCCATTCCATGACATTGCTATTCAATTGCGCAAGGCAGAAGAAGTTAATGAACCATTGCCTATCGCTATTGCTCTCGGCAACAGTCCGTTAGTTACTTTCATGGCTTCTACTCCTGTTGCTTATGATCAAAGCGAATACGAATTTGTTGGCGCTTTACAAGATGGTGTTCCGACAGAAATAGTTAAAGCTGATACCGCAAAGCATCTGTATGTACCGGCTCACGCTGAAGTAGTCCTGGAAGGCTACATCATGCCACGTGTACGTACTTGTGAAGGACCGTTCGGAGAATTCCCAGGCTCTTACTCAGGTGCCCGTCTGCAGTGTGAAATTAAGATTACTCATATTACACACAGAACAAATCCGATTTTCGAAAACCTGTACTTGGGTATGCCTTGGACCGAAATAGACTATCTGATGGCTTTGAATACCTCCGTGCCTATGTACAAACAATTGCATGAATCGATTCCTGAAGTTGTTGCTGTTAATGCAATGTACACTCACGGCATCGGTGAAATTATTTCCGTGAAATCGCGTTATGGCGGTTTTGCAAAATCTGCTGCATTCCGTCTGCTGTCTACTCCGCACGGCACCGCTTATGCTAAGATTATCATTCTCGTAGATGAGTTTGTGGATCCGTTCAACCTGGAGCAGGTTATGTGGGCACTTACTACTCGTGTAAAACCTTCCAAGGATGTTTCTGTTATTCAAAACTGCGCCGGTATGCCCTTGGATCCGTCTTCCTATCCGGCAGGTATGCATGATAAGCTGATTATTGATGCTACAACTCCTGTTCCGCCTGAACCGAATCCGCGTTCCGTTGAGCTTCTGAAACCGTCCCCGGCTACTCCGAAATGGGAAGCTATGTTCAGAGATTTCATGGCTAATCAAAAGAACTGATTGCTGTTCGTGAATACCGTAATATAAAGGAGGCTGATTTTTATGAAATGTCCACGTTGTGGTTCTGAAACTGTTAGAGTTATGACTAAATCTCCTGTTGGTGATGTTTGGGAAGTTTATGTATGCGATACATGTTACTACTCTTGGCGTTCTACTGAAGAAATTCATGTACATGATGTGTTCAAACTGAAACCGGAAGATATTCCTAATCTGCAACAGATCCCGGCTGTACCGCCGCTTAAAAAATAATAACAGATTGATATTTGGGACATAAAACGGAAAGATGACGGGAGACTTTGCGCTCCCGTCATTTTTCTATACATCCGTAAAGGAGTTTTGCTTATGACTGACTTTAATACCCAACTGGCATTAGATAAAATACCGCAATAGGAAAAGCCGAGTCCTGCTGAAAATAGCAAGCCACGGCTTTTCTTAACGAGATACAATATTTACTCCCTCGCATCATTCTTTCACGACGGTGTGATGCATTGAAGTGTCGGAGCTTCATCGTCCTTCTTCAGGCGATTGTAATACCAAAGGCAGGCCAATAGCTCGAAGGCTGCCGCAAACGCTCCGGCCATACCGATCTGGAAGATGCTGGGGGTGGCATGACTGCTGGCAAACCACGCATAAGGCAGCTTAACTACGAAAATCGACAACATGCTTTGCAGCATTACGAAATTTGTGTGCTTTGTGCCGTTAAAGTAGCCCACCAGACAATAGGCCGCGGAGAGAATAAAGCATTCTATGCTTGTAGCCTTTAAAAATTCTGCTGCTGCCTGCAGTACTGCAGTTTCGTCTGCCCGGATAAAGAGCATGGAAAGCTTGGGCCCGTGGAAGATGGAGAAGTAGGCAAAAATGCTGCCTAAGAAGGTTGAAAGCATCATGCCTAACCACATGGATTTTTTCGCGCGCTCGGTTAAGCCTGCGCCACAATTTTGCGCTACGAAGGCGGCAATGGATTGCATATAGGCGGTGGGAATCAGCAGGATGAACATGGCAAGCTTTTCGGCAATGCCTACGCCGGCTGAAGCCACTTCGCCGAGTGTATTGACAAAGCCTAAGATTACAAGATAGGAAATTTCGTTACACATGCTTTGCAGGGCGATGGGTGTTCCAAGCATCAATATATTGTCAGAGATTTTTCTGTGGGGATGCAGATGCGCTTTGGTGAAGGCAAACGGCAGTCCCTTCATGCGAATCAGTATTATCGACAATATTACGCTGACAGCCTGTGCCATAACGGTCGCAATCGCAGTACCTGCTGCACCCATGGGAATGTATTTTGTCAGTATAATATCACCCATAATGTTAATCACACAGGCGATGATTACGAAGTACAGCGGCGATTTGGAGTCACCAAGACCGCGGAAAATGGCGCTGATTAAATTATACGCCACGATGAACAGACTTCCCGCGCCGCAGATGCGGATGTAGGAAACTGTTTTGGCGAACGCTTCATCCGGCGCGTTGGTTACGCGTGCCAGCCATGGAGCAGCAAGTACGGTAGCGATTGTGAGTATAACGCCGAGAATGGTAAAGACGAAAATACTGCTGCCAACGACCTTCGCTGCGTCATCAGGCTTTTTGCTGCCGATGTAGATGCCGAGCAGGACTGTTGCGCCGGTAGAAAGACCTGTTATGAGGCCCGTAAGAATCTGCATAGTCTGCGAGCCAGTGGCAACTGCGGAAATATCTGCAGTAGTACCGAACTTACCGACGGCCCACAAGTCCACTGCACCGTAAAGTGCCTGTAAAATAAGCGCCAAGAGCACAGGGAAGGAAAATCTTAGCAGAGTCGGCAGAATCGCTCTGTTAAGAAAGCTGCTGTTTATCTATTTCATGATTATTCTCCTCCGTTGATTTCCTCAAAGTTGATTTCGGAAATCATGTCCAGCATTTTGCAGAACTGATTGATTTCCTCGGTGGTAAAGCTTTCAGTAATGCGCTTGATGGCTTTCAGGTTTTGCTTGCGATAAAACTTGTATTGCGAGATAGCCTCATCGTTAATGGCAAGATAATGCTTGCGTTTATCCTCCGGGGCGGGGGTTTTGGTGATTACGCCCTGACGCAGCAGCTCATTGACCTTGGCGGTTACTCCCGGCTTGGATACATGGAGCATTTCCGCGAGCTTGGATACGGTGCAGGTGCCGTTCATGGTATAAATAATATCCATATATAAAAGGCTGTTATAGGTTATGTTTTCATCTACAATTTGTTTATTCATCAAGCGTAAGTCACAAAGCGCAGTGCTGTAGTAAAAGGTGTTCAATGCTTTGCTCAGTTTCATAATCAATCCTCCAATTTAGTTAAGTTGTTATAATTATTATAGCTTAACTAAATTACGCTGTCAAGCAGTGTCGGCGCATGCTGACAAACTCGCAGATAGTGTAGGCAAGAAAGCCTATTTGTGATATAATAAAAGAAAAATCACTTAAGCGGAGTATTATGCTGAAATATAAGCTATAACAAGCGATAGCAACAGGGAGGTTAAAGACATGATTGAGCTGAGCAGCAAGCAAAACTGTACAGGCTGCAGTGCCTGCGCTAATATTTGCCCGCGTGGTTGTATAAAAATGACTGCGGACGAGGAAGGCTTTTTATATCCGGTGGTTAACGAAGAAATGTGCATGGACTGCGGTTTATGCGAAAATGTCTGCCCTATGCTGCACAAGCCACAGCAGCATGAGCTGCTTGCTGTGTATGGCGCCAAGAATAACGATGATGCTGTGCGCTTTACCAGCTCCAGCGGGGGAATGTTCACGCTTTTTGCTGAGTTTGTCTTAAAGCAGGGCGGTGTTGTGGTCGGTGCGGCGCTGGACGAGCAGCTTGCTGTGCACCATGTACTCGTGGATAGCCTTGCCGATTTGCCCAAGCTGCGCGGTTCGAAATATGTGCAGAGTAAAATCGGCAAGATTTACAGCGAGGTACGGCAAATTTTGCGTGCAGGCAGAAAGGTTCTGTTCAGCGGTACGCCTTGCCAGATTGCTGGTTTAAAGAGATATCTGGTAAAGCCGTCGGAGAATCTTTTAACGGTTGATGTTGTTTGTCATGGTGTGCCTAGTCCCAAGGTTTATCAAAAGCATTTGCGTGAGCTGGCGCAGGAGGCAGGCGAGCCTGTTGTGCAGGTGAAGTTTCGCGATAAGGCGAAGGGTTGGAAGCATGGCGAGACCTTGTTCTTTACCGAGCATCAGCGCTTCGGGGCGAGCAAGCGGCAGGAAACCTATATGCGCCTTTTCCTGAATAACATTAGCATTCGTCCGTCTTGCGGCGAGTGTGCGTTTAATAATAAGCGCAGCCAGGCGGATATTACGATTGCCGATTATTGGGGCATTGATAAGCAGTTCCCAAAATTTGATGATGATAAGGGCGTTACGCTGGTGCTGGTGAACAGTGCAGCCGGAGCGGAATTGCTGGCGCAGGTTAAGGACAAGGCGGAGCTTTTGGCAACGGACTTTGCCAAGGGAGCGGAGTATAATCTGGCGGTGAGCAAGTCGCTGCCTTTGCATCAGAAGAGGGCATTCTTCTTTGAGCATCTTGAAGAATATACGCTGAAAGAGATGGTGGAGAGGTGCTTGGAGTGAGTGGGGATGGGATGACATACATCTATTAAAATAATCGTTAATAAAAATTAGATAATATGATATAATTAAAACATTGAGAGGATGGAAAGAATTTAGCGATATAACAAAAGTAATGGTCCTCTTATGACAAGCATGAGGACTGTTGATTATAAGCAAAATGTATCGCTGATTTCGTGAAAATGAAAGAATTGATTTCTATAGTAGTAATAGCGGTTTTAATAATTTCTGTTGTGGTAATGGTGAAAACACTTAATAAGCAGTAGAGTTAATAGATTCTATCCTAAATGAAAATATCCCCCCACAAAGGAGGTTATTCATCATGTACAACAAATATCTTGCGGAGCTGAGCAAAGAGCAACTTTTGGAGCTGATTGAGCTTTACGCGAAAAACTGGCTGGCGCATGACGGCGTTTGGTTCCAGTCGATTGAACGCAAATTCGGCATGGCGGAGGCCATGTACCATGATGAAGAGGCGTGGAAGCGCTTTACCGTAATCGAAGCCAAGCGCATCAAGGAGTTTTTGCAGCTGCCGGAGAATCCTGGACTTGAGGGCCTGGAGCAGGCGCTGCACTATCGCTTTTACGGCAATTTGAACGAGCATGAATGTATTCATGACGGCAACAGGCTTGTTTACCGCAATCACGACTGCCGTGTGCAGACGGCACGCAGCCGCAAGGGCATGCCGTATCATCCTTGCAAATCGGTCGGCATTTATGAATATAGCGGCTTTGCTGCTACGATTGACGCGCGCATCAAATGCCGCTGCCTGAGCTGCTTCCCTGATTGTACGGAAAGTCCTGACGGCTGTGCGTGGGAATTTTATCTGGAAGAAGAGTAGAATATTTGCTGGTGTAAAATTTAAACGGGCATATGTCAAAAATATAATTGACATATGCCCGTTTCACTTATATAATGGACTTAGAGAGGAGGAAGTCAGATGCCCAGACGAGTAAAATGCAGAAAGGTTTGCCATTATCCGCAAACGCTGGAGTTTTTACCGCAAAACAATAATGCAGAGCAGGAGCCTATTGTTCTTACCGTTGACGAATACGAAGCGATACGCCTGATTGACAGGCGAGGCATGAGTCAGGAGCAGTGCGCGGCCTTTATGCAGATTGCGCGGACGACAGTGCAGCGCATTTACGAAACAGCGCGCAAGAAGCTGGCGGATTTTGTCGTGGAAGGACGGCCGCTGCGTATCGAAGGCGGAGATTTCCGTCTCTGTAACGGCAGCAGTACAGGCTGTGGCTGTGTTGATTGCTTTAAGCAAAAATTATATGAAAAATACAAGGAAAAGGGAGAAGATATCATGAGAATAGCAGTAACCTACGAAAACGGCGAGATTTTTCAACATTTCGGACATACTGAGGAGTTTAAGGTTTATGATGTGCAGGACGGCAAAGTTGTTGCGTCCGAGGTTGTGGATACCAACGGCCAAGGTCATGGTGCTTTGGCAGGCGTATTGACAGCGCTGAAGGCAGACGTTCTGATTTGCGGCGGTATCGGCGGCGGGGCGCAGATGGCTTTGGCTGCTGCAGGCATTAAGCTGTACGGCGGCGTAAGCGGCAGTGCAGACGCAGCGGTAGAGGCTTTGCTGGCAGGTAATTTGGACTACAACCCCGCTGTTAAATGCAATCACCACGGTGAGCACGGCGAAGGTCACACCTGTGGCGAGCATGACTGCGGCGGTCATCACTGATATAAGATAAACTACGAATACTTCATTGCAAAGGAGGCCTGATGTAAATGGCGATTATTGTAAACCCGACGTCTGCAGAGTTCAAGCAGATGCTGGCCGAGAAGAAAACGTTTCTGGCAGATTTTTATGCGACCTGGTGCGGTCCATGCAAGATGCTCAGCTATGTGCTGGAGGATATTGCTAAGGATATGGGCGAGCGCATAGACATTGTCAAGATTGATATAGATAAGGAGCCTGAGCTGACGGAGGAAATGGATATAACCATTATTCCTGGTCTGTTCTTTATCAAAAACGGCGAGGTTGCTTCGCGTTATGCCGGCTTTTTGCCGAAGGAACGCCTGCAGGCAAGACTGGAAAAGCTGTTGGGCAACGAGCCGCCGGTGGAGCAGGCTCCCGATAAAAGCTATGATCTGATTATTATCGGCGGCGGTGCTGCCGGCCTGACGGCAGCTGTTTACGCGCGTCGAGCTGGATTAAAGACTTTGGTGCTGGAATCTTTTGCTCCTGGCGGCAAGCTGATAAAAACCTTTGAGATTGAAAACTGGCCCGGAATCAAGAACGTCAACGGCTCACAGCTGGCCTACGATATTTATGAGCAGGCGATGGCTTTAGGCACGACCTATCTTTATGAGAAGGTTGCTGCGCTGGAGGTTGACGGTGTGGAGCGACGTGTGCGCTGCGAAAGCGGTGCGGAGTTTACGGCGCCTGCTGTGATTATCGCTACCGGTACCGTGGAGCGCTTGCTGAACATTCCGGGCGAGCAGGAGATGATCGGCCGTGGCATCAGCTTCTGTGCTGTCTGCGATGCGGCGTTCTACCGCAATAAGCCGGTAATTATTGTGGGTGCAGGCAATGCTGCCTTTGAGGAATCGCTGTATCTTGCGGAATTTGCGTCGAAGGTTACAATTCTGGCGCGTCGCGATGTTATCAGCGCGGAGCAGATTACGCAGGAAAAGGTGGCCGCTAATCCGAAGATTGAGGTGCTGACATGGCGTGTACCGCAGGAGGTTATTATCGAAAATAATCGCGTTGCGGGACTCATGGTGCTTAATAAACAGACGGGAGCAACAGAAACGATGCTTGCAAGGGGCGTCTTCCCCTATATCGGCGCAGACCCTGTTACAGAGTTCTGCCGTGATTTGGGTATTACCAATGACAAGGGTTATCTTGTTGTGAACAGCGATATGTCGACTGCGGTTGCCGGTGTGTATGGCGCCGGTGACGTGTGCGACAAGGTGCTGCGTCAGGTTGTGACGGCTACTAATGACGGCGCTATTGCGGCTCAGAGCGCGCTTGCGTATTTGCGTTAAAGGACGTGTGGCGTTATGAAAAGATTTGCGGTTGTAAACGAGGACAGATGCGTTTCCTGCGGTGCCTGCACGCAGGTGTGCCAGCGTCAGGCGATAAGTGTATATAAGGGGTGCTTTGCAAGAGTGGACAGGGAGCGCTGCGTTGGCTGCGGTCTCTGTGCCAAAACCTGTCCTGCAGGCAGCATCAGGGTGGCAACAGATGGCTAAGAAAGTACAGCATTGGTATGATTATCTTTGGCTATGGCCGATATTTTATTTTGTCCTGGGCTTTTTCAATATCCTTTTTGCCTGGCTGGGAATGATTGATTTCATGGTGCCTGTCTTGTTGGCACTGTTTGGCGGCAACAAGCTGTTCTGCAACCGCTATTGCGGACGCGGTTTGCTTTTGGCAAAGCTGGGCGGTGATTGGAAGTGGTCGCGTAACCGCGCTACGCCGGAGCTTTTGGTCGCCAAATGGTTCCGCTTCGGCTTTTTATGCTTCTTTATGGCGATGTTCGGCAATATGCTGTGGCAGACCTATCTTGTAGCAACGCAGACGCAGTCTTTGCGCGAGGTAGTGACACTGCTCTGGACGTTTAAGCTTCCTTGGGCGTGGGCCTATACCTCCGGTAGCTCTTCGGCGTGGGTTGTGCAGTATGCCTTTGGCTTTTACAGCGTAATGCTGACCTCTATGCTGCTTGGCTTGGTGGTAATGGCGCTGTTCAAGCCGAGAACCTGGTGTACCTTTTGCCCGATGGGTACTATGACGCAGATGATTTGCAAAATGAAAAAATAGCTTGCGAAAAATTTACAAGCATATGAAAAATGACCTCCTGTAAACAGTTGAAAAAATCTGCTTACGGGAGGTCTTTATGTGCAAAAAAATACGCAGAAGACACTGAATCTGCTGCGTATTAAAAGTTAAATTTGATGTTGTTACAGAAGCTTATTCCTGCCAGCCCTTGCACAAATCTACCCAGCCCTGACAGTTGGCGCTGTACTGCTCCAGCTCGTCCGGAGTAAGCTCAATAGCGCTGTTGTGGCTGCCGCAGGCAGGGAAGAAGGTTACAAAGCGTTTGAGGGAAACGTCAAGATAAACCTTAACGCCGTCGTTAATGCCGAAGGGGCAAACGCCGCCGATAGCGTGGCCGATATCAGGCTCTACTTCGTCAGCAGTCAGCATCTTGGCCTTGCAGCCGAAGAAATGCTTGTACTTGGCGTTATCTACCTTGGCATCGCCTGCTGTGACGATGAGGATAACGCTGTCATCATGCAGCTTAAAGGAAAGTGTTTTGGCAATGCGCGCAGGCTCACAGCCTGCTGCCTGTGCTGCCAGCTCTACAGTAGCGCTGGAGGTTGCAAACTCTATGATACGATTATCTGCATTAAATTGTTTCAAGTATGTACGAACCTTTTCTATAGACATGACAAAAGCCTCCCTTTAAAAATGCTTACTGAAAATTATCAGCTAAAAAATCACAGCAGTTATCCAACTCTGCTACATGGCAATCCGCCAGCTTGCCTGCGTCGCAGGCTGCGGCCAGGGACGGGTTAATCGGCAGGCGGGCGAGCACCTTCAGACCGTAGGCATTGGCAGTTTCTGCCAGATGGCTGGGGCCGAAGATTTCGTAATCCTTGCCGTTATCGGGGCAATGGAAGTAAGCGTAGTTTTCAATCAGACCGAGAATCGGAATGTTCATCATACGCGCCATTTTTACTGCCTTGGCAACAATCATGGAAACAAGCTCCTGCGGAGAGGTTACGATGATAATGCCGTCAACAGGCAGGGATTGGAAGACGGTCAGCGGTACGTCACCGGTTCCCGGCGGCATATCAACAAACATAAAGTCTATATCTGTCCAGATGGCATCGCTCCAAAATTGCTTTACCATACCGGCGAGCAGAGGCCCGCGCCAAACAACAGGGTCAGAATCATTCTTCAAAAACATATTGGCAGAAAGCACCTCCAGACCGCAGGGAGCAGTCAGAGGCATAATACCGATTTCGTTGGCTTTGGCCTTGCCGTTTACGCCCAGGTTATGTCCCATGGACGGACCGGTGATATCAGCATCCAAAACAGCACAGCGCTTACCGCGGCGCTGCATACTGCTTGCTAAAAGACCGGTGATGAGGGACTTGCCTACACCGCCCTTGCCGCTGACTACGGCGATAACCTTTTTGACGCTGCTCATCGGATTGAGCTGCGCACGGAAATCAGTTGCCTGTGTTTTTTCAGCTGCTGCGGAAGGACAGCCTTCACAGCTGCTGCGTCCGCAGGAAGATGCATTGCTGCATTGTTGTTCGTTAGACATAAATTACACCTTACTCTCTAATTGATTATGAATAAATTTATTAGTTAGCTTTTCTTACAGCCTTCAGCAGCAGGCCTACAGCGATACCGCCGAAGCAGGGAACAACCCAGCCGAAGCCTATGTCAAACAGCGGCAGGTTCTGCGCCAGGAAGTTATCCAAGGCCATGAAGCGGATGTTGGCAACGCGCAGACCGTCGAAAACAGCGAAAATAGTTGTCAGTATCAGGCAGATGCGGAAGGTCAGCTGATCATCATGGATAATTGCACGACCGATGTTGAGAATTACCAGAGCGATAATAATCGGATAGAGCATGCAGATAACAGGAATGGAGAACTTGATGATGTTTTCCAGACCGAAGTTTGCTACTACCAAGCTGAAAGCAGAGATGAAGAATACCAGTCGCTCGTATTGTATACGATTATTGCTAAGCTCGGAGAAATAACCGGAGATAGCAGTTGTCAGGCCGATGCTGGTGGTGAGGCAGGCGAAGAAGATAATCAAGGCCAATACAACCTGACCGCCGAAGCCCATGTAATAGGTACAGATTTTGCTGAGCAGAGTTGCACCATTGGGGATAACACCGAAAACATTGATGCTCAGTGCGCCCGTGTAAGCCAGTGCTGCATAGATGATAGCAAGGAAGAAGGCTGCAATCAGGCCGGCATAAGAGCAGAGCTTGGTCAGAACCTTTTTATCGGTAATGCCTTGAGCTTCAATAGCCTTGATAGTAATAGAACCGAACAGGATTGCTGCCAGAAGGTCCATGGTATTGTAGCCTTCCTGGAAGCCGCGGAAGAACGGAGATGCAGCGAAGTCCGGATTAGGCATTTTCAGGCTGCCGGTAGGATTTACGAAAACGCAGACCACGAGAACTGCCAGACAAATCAAAAGCATGGGGGACAAAAATTTACCGATATGACCGATAATTTTTGACGGATTAATAGAAAAGAAATAGGTCAGAACGAAAAAGAACACGGTATAAACCGGCAGGCCGATAGCTTCGCAGGAAGCAGGCAGCAGGCTGTGAATGCCAGTGTCAAAGGAAACGGCAGCGGTACGCGGAATAGCGAACAGCGGGCCGATAGCCAGTGCGCAGAGAATAGTAACGGCGCGTGCATACAGGGGATGCATAGGCATAGCAATTGAGTCCGGGTTATCGCTTTGCTTCATAGCCATAGCAAGTACGCCCAAAAGCGGGAAGCCGACGCCGCTCAGGCAGAAGCCGAGCATGCCCCAACCAATGTTGTCACCTGCCATTTGTCCTAAAACAGGCGGGAAAATTAAGTTACCGGCACCAAAGAAAAAGGAAAATAACATCAGGCCGATAGGGATGATTAATGAAAAGTTGATTTTATCGTTTTGCATTAAGAGCTCCTTATTACTACCTTAATTAAAAGAGTAGTCTGTATTTTGAAATCATAGAAAAAGCCACCTAGGCCGTCAGGAGCATAGATGGCTTTAAAAGGCTTATTTTACCAGCAGACGGAAATATTTCTTTTTACCCTTACGGATTAACAGGCTCTTATCTGCATCAAACATATCTGCGCTCAGGCATGCTTCAGCATCCTGCAGGACAGTGTCTGCTACAGTCAGGCCGCCTTGGGCGATTAACTGACGAGCTTCGCGTTTGCTGCTGAAAACCTTAGCGGCAGTCAGTACATCGATAATCTTGGCAGTCATATCTTCCGGGGTAATTTCGATTGCCGGTACGTTGCTCATGTCTTTGGCATTGCCGCCGAAGAGTGCTTCGGTAGCTTCCTGCGCCTGACGCGCTGCTTCTTCGCCATGAACAAGCTTGGTAACCTCATAGGCCAGAACTTTTTTAGCTTCGTTAATAGCTGCATCCTTCAGTGCGCTCAGACGACGAACCTCATCCATCGGCAGGAATGTCAGCAGGGACAGGCAATTTTCTACGTCGCTGTCGGCAACATTACGCCAGTATTGATAGAAATCATACGGAGAAGTTTTTTCCGGGTCAAGCCACAGAGCACCCTTTTCGGTTTTGCCCATCTTGCGGCCATCGCTGGTGGTCAGGAGCTTGCAGGTCATGCAGTAAGCAGGTTTTTGATCCTTGCGGCGGATTAATTCTACGCCGGCAAGCATGTTGGACCATTGGTCGTCGCCGCCCAGCTCCATAATGCAGTTATGGTCATGGTGCAGCTTCCAGAAGTCATAGCCCTGCATAATCATATAGTTGAACTCAAAGAAGGTCAGGCCTTTTTCCCAACGCTTTTTGAAGCATTCCGCAGCCAGCATACGGTTAACGGTAAAGTGTACGCCAACCTCGCGCAGCAGCTGAACATAGTTCAAGTCTAACAGCCAGTCAGCATTGTTGACAATAATAGCCTTGTCTTCACCGAAATCAATGAAACGGCTCATTTGCTTTTTGAAGCAGGCAATGTTGTGAGCGATGAATTCCGGTGTGAGCATTTTGCGCATTTCGTCCTTGCCGCTCGGGTCGCCTACCATGCCGGTGCCGCCGCCCAAAAGTACGATAGGACGATGGCCTGCGCGTTGCATATGGCTCATCATCATCAGGGCGATGAAGTGGCCTACATGCAGGCTGTCCGCGGTGGGGTCAAAACCGATATAAAAGGTGATTTTTTCCTTCTCTAATAATTCTTTAATCTCGTCTTCATGGGACATTTGCTTAATAAAGCCACGTTCCATAAGCACGTCATAAACAGACATCAGATAACCTCCTTACAATTTAAGCTGTGAAAAACAGCCTAGGCGATATATATAATCTACATTATACAATATAAGCTTGTTTTTAGCAAATGAAAAAGACTTTATAAAAGTGAAAATGGCTGATATGCAGGAAAAAATCCCGAATATCAGCCGAAAGTATAAACTGTTATTCCAAATGAGATGTGCAATGCGGGCAACGGGTTGCGTCATCGGCAATCTCGGATTTGCAGTAAGGGCACAGACGCGGCTCCGGTGCAGGTGCCGGTTCCGGAGTGAGCTTGTTGATTTGACGAATCATCATAAAGATGACAAAAGCGAGAATCAGAAAATCCAGTACGGAATTAATGAAGCTGCCGTAAGCGAGCACAGGCGCACCAGCCTTTTTTGCTGCCTCCAACGTAGCATATTCCTTGCCGTTGAGGCTGATAAACAGATTGGAAAAATCCATTTTGCCAAGCGCCATGCCTAATGGAGGCATAACGACATCGTTTACCAGCGAGCTGACGATTTTGCCGAAAGCACCGCCGATGATAACGCCGACAGCCATATCTATAACATTACCACGCATAGCAAATTTTTTAAAATCTTCTTTTATAGACATATATGAACACCCCTCGTCAAATGTATTTTTTATAGTATTCTCGTTTAATGCTGAATTTCCTGCTGCTTGACGAAAAAGTGCTTGTGACATATAATAAAGGGGAATAAATTCTGCGTTATGCAGGTTCATTTAGTTAGATATAGAGATGGAGGAAGAATTATGCGTGACGATTTAGTAGTACCTGGCGAAGGCGAGGAGAATTATGTCCTGGCCCGTGATGCCAGAGTTGTGACTGTACCGTTCTCTCCCTTGGAAGAACGTATGCAGAAGGAAAAACCGGAGGTGTTTGCACGTCTGCAAAAGCTGAAGGAAATTATCGGTGAGGAAACCTTCAAGCGCCTTGTAAGCAAGGTGCATAACATCAACTATGCTGATACCCGTATCATGATTGTTGCTGAAAGCGAGCTGCACCGTACCAACATTGAAAGAGAGATTTTACCGGCTATTGCTGAGGCTTTTGAGGTTACCAGCATCCGCGTTGTGACCCAAGGATAAAATTTTTCAAAAAAAGTGTTGACAAAAGCTTAAAGATGCTTTATAATTACATTCGTTGCTGATGAACAGCAACAACAAATGTCGGGGCGTGGCGCAGTTTGGTAGCGCGCTTGTTTCGGGTACAAGAGGCCGTGAGTTCGAATCTCGCCGCCCCGACCAAATTTAAAACTTCAGGAACCGCATGAGAATGCGGTTCTTTTTGTTTTTGCGACTAAATACAGTATTTGATTTACTTAATAAAAGGGTGATTCTGTCAACAATCTGTCAACAATCCCTTGGAACGCTAGGTAATATGGGGTATTTACGCTTTATAATTCGCAAAAATTCCTGCATAAAAATAGAGAACCGGTATTTTATCTCCGGTTCTCTGATATTTCACAAAAATATTGGCGTTTGGTTATTTTTCCGCATTTGCATTAGCTTTAATAAGTTTACGTACTTCGGCTTCAGGCAAATCTTTATAGTTAGAAGGAGAAACAACATTACGTCCTGTTTTAGCTTCCAGGGCTGCGCGTGCATCACCTGCGATTTTGCCTCCGGCTTGAGCTGCAGAAACATTTTGTGTCATGCCGTAAACGTCATGAGTTTTAGCTATTTCGGTTGTAGAAGCTTCGCCGAGAGCGGTAAACAGTAATTCAAGGTCCGTCATATGATCACGTAAATTTTCGCTGGGGCGGTCAAGTGATTTTATCTTTTTATGCTGACTTGGGGTAATACCAAAAGTTGCTTTGCTGATTTCAGCAGTAAGAATAGCATATTCTTTACCTTCTTTAATACCACGTTTTTTCCATTCGTCCGTCAAAGTATCACGAACAGCAATACCACGTTCTCGACGTGCTATCCATTCATCACTGTAACCTTTAGCGCGGTATAGTTCGCGCATACGTGTTTGTGCAAGCTCAGGGTTTTCGATTTCTTCTATGCGTTCGCTGCCAACTTGCGCAAGCCATTGCTTAAAGGGTTCGGCTTTAGGCGAGGGGATAGATTGGATGATGCGCAGGATACCTTTAGTGTTTGCTGCGTCTGTTTTACGCATTTTTCCATCAGAAGCAGGCATTTTCAACTGGTGACAAAATGTCACCGTTTCACTACCTTCTTCTTTCAGACGTTGCTTTAATTTATTCCAGTATTTGCGGTTGTCGGAGCTATTTGTCAAAGCACCAACAATATCGACTACGGAAAAATACCATTGCTGTTCTTCTTCGTTCCAAACGGAACGGATTTTAGCAGATTGGAATAATTTTATACTGTTCATGTGTTTTTCCTTTCTTTATTCACAGTAGCATTTGTTTCTTAATTATATTACTCTCTATATTCTGATTGACGAAAAAATGTTTACGTACTATGATTGTATTATAACGCTATGTGTTGCAGCATGTCAAATATTTTAGTGAATATATATTTGGCCTTAGGAAGAGGAGTCGCTTAGTAATGGACAAAGAAAAACAAGTTGTAGGTGACAATAGAAATAACGATTTTCAGGGATTCGTCCTTGATGATTTGCCAAAAACAGTTGAAGAACAATTAGAGATTATCAAAAAATACCTTGAGCGTAGTATGCCTAGAAGAGAGAATGAATAGCGTATTTAAAATATAATGATTGATTAAGCAGATTTTGAGTGAAAACTCAGAGTCTGCTTTTTTTCTCATACCACTAATTTCCCCCATAAAAAGGATTTTCCCTTCGTTTTGTAGAATTATAAAATATAACTGAAAATACTACTTGCAGAATGGAGGCTTTGCGATGAAAATAACTTTTTTAGGTGCAACGCGCACCGTTACCGGTTCCTGCTATCTGCTGGAGGTAGGCGGACACAAGTTTTTGGTAGACTGCGGTATGTTCCAAGGCTCCAAGCTGATAAAAGCGCTGAACGAAAAGGACTTTTTATTTCATCCGGGAGAGATTGAGGCTGTTGTATTGACGCACGCCCATGTTGACCACAGCGGTCTGTTGCCGAAGCTGGTCAAGGAAGGCTTCCGCGGCCCCATCTATTGCACTAAATCGACAGAGGAGCTGTGCTCGATTTTGCTGCCGGACAGCGCGCACATTCAGGAGGGTGAGGCAGAATACGCCAATCGCAAAGGTATGCGTGCCGGCAAAAAGATTGTTGAGCCGCTGTTTACGGTTGATGATGCTGCCAGAGCCTTGCATTTGTTCAAGCTGCGCAGCTTTGGTGAAGCCTTTAATGTCGTTTCCGGCGTTACCGTTACCTTCCGCGTTGCAGGACACATTCTTGGTTCTGCTTTCGTAGAAATGTCTGTTACTGAAGGCGACAAAAAGACGCGCTTGATTTTTACCGGCGATATCGGTCAGCCGAATCAGCCGATTATTGAGGACCCGGCGGCAGCAGGCGGTGCGGATTTTATTATTACGGAATCCACCTACGGCAACCGCATCCATGAAGCCTACGATAAAGAGGGCGAGCTGGCGAATATTATTAACGATACTGTCGAGCGTGGCGGTAACGTTATTATTCCTGCGTTTGCTGTAGGGCGTACGCAGGTACTGCTGTACTATTTCCAAAAGCTGCAGGCGGAAGGCAAAATTCCTGAGATTCCGATTTATGTAGATAGTCCTATGGCCAACAGAGCTACGCAGATTACTATGACGAATCCCGAGGAATATGATGAGGAAGCGCGGGCACTTTACGCAATGCAGGGACGCAGGCTGGTGTCTATGCATAACTTGCGCTTTACCGCAACGGTGCAGGAATCCATGGCGATTAACGAAATTCCGGGCAGCAAGATTGTTATTTCGGCCAGCGGCATGGCAGATGCCGGTCGTATTCTGCATCACCTGAAGCATAATTTGTGGCGTGATGACAGCAGCATAGTTTTTGCCGGCTATCAGGCGGAGGGCACTATCGGACGCAGGCTGATAGAAGGTATTAAACGCATTAAGATTATGGGCGAGGACATCAGAGTTAACGCCAAAATTTACAATATGAAGGGTTTTTCTGCGCATGCGGATAAGCAGCAGCTGTTAGTCTGGTATAGCAGCATGAAGGAGGTGCCCAAGGCCTTTTTCGTTACGCACGGCGAGCTTGATGCAGCTATGGAGCTGGCAGATTCGCTGGGACGCAATCTGGGCACGGCAACCTACATCCCGCACTTTGGTGACTGCGCCGAAATCAATGGTACTGAGTGGCAGATGCATGAATCCGAAATGGTTCAGGTTGAGCCTGCTGCTATCGACCTGCGTGCTTACATGCGTGGTATGGAACACGATTATCTGCTGCAGCGCAGCAAAATCGAACAGATTGTGGCGCGTAACCCGGATAAGGCGGTTATGGTACGCAAGAAGCTGGAAAAGTTGCATAAGTACATGGATGATATCCTGAAGGATTTGTAAGAAAAAATGATATACGCTTTGCATAAATAAAAAAATGCACCATTCCTTAACACTCGGGAATGGTGCATTTTAGTTTTTAAATCGTTATAGCTTACAGTCTGTTGCTGCTGTTGAGTACGTCACGCATTTTGTGAGCTACCATGTCTTGGATAGCCTGACGTGCGGGTTTCAGGTATTGGCGAGGATCGAAGTCGCCGGGGTTTTCTACAAGATGCTTACGGATGGAAGCGGTCATTGCCAGGCGCAGGTCGGTATCGATGTTGATTTTGCAAACACCGAATTTGCCTGCTTGCAGCAGCATGTCTTCAGGTACGCCCTGAGCGCCGTCCAGCTTGCCGCCGTACTTGTTGCATTCTTCAACAAAGGACGGGATAACGGTGGAAGCACCGTGCAGAACCAGCGGATAACCGGGCAGCAAGTTGGTGATTTTTTCCAGACGTGCGAAGTCCAGTTCCGGTTTGCCTTTGAATTTGTAAGCGCCATGGCTGGTGCCGATAGCGATAGCCAGGCTGTCGCAGCCGGTGCGTTCAACGAATTCTACAGCCTGATCGGGATCGGTGTAGGTAGCGTCCTTGGTGTTAACCTTAACAGCGTCTTCAACGCCTGCCAGTCGGCCAAGCTCTGCCTCAACTACAACGCCTCTTTCGTGTGCATATTCAACAACACGACGAGTCATTTCGATATTTTCTTCAAAAGGATGCTTGCTGCCGTCAATCATAACGGAGGTGAAGCCGCCGTCGACGCAGGCTTTGCAGATGTCAAAATCTTCGCCGTGGTCCAGATGCAGGCAGATAGGCAGACCGGTGTCTTCGATTGCTGCTTCAACCAGCTTCATCAGGTAGATGTGGTTAGCGTATTTGCGGGCGCCGGCACTCACCTGCAGAATCAGCGGGGATTTTTCCTGTTGTGCTGCAGCAACGATACCTTGGATGATTTCCATGTTGTTGACGTTGAAGGCACCAACAGCATAGTGGCCTTCGTAAGCTTTTTTGAACATTTCAGTAGATGTAACTAAGGGCATTTGTCTATTCCTCCTTATTCAGGGTAGCCTTACAGCTACTCTGTCTTTACATTAGTATACACTAATTATATCATGGTCTGCTTATTTAGTACAGAAGTTTCTGTAAATCTTCCGGCAAAGCGCGGGTAATTTCTAAAAATACATCGCTTACCGGATGCTTAAAGGCCAGACGATAGGCATGCAGCGCATGGCGCGCCTGGGGGCCGGGAGTGCCGTAAAGATTGTCGTTTACGAGCGGATGGCCGATGGAAGCAAGGTGCACGCGTATCTGGTGCGTGCGTCCGGTGAAAAGACGGACCTTGAGCAGCGTGCAGCTGCTGTAGGCTGCCAAAACCTCGTAGGCTGTTTTGGCGTATTTGCCGCGCGTGTAATCAACACAGCGTTCGATGATACTGCCCTCCTTGCGGGCAATAGGCGCTTCGATAATACCTTCGCTGTTTTCAAAGCGTCCGCAGGCCAGCGCCAGATATTCCTTTTCAACCTGCTGCTGACTAAGCCAGTGCTGTACAACAGGCTCCTTGGCGAAAATGACGAGGCCGGAGGTGTTGCGATCCAGACGCGATACGGGATGTATACCGGCATCAATACCGTTGGCTTCATAATATGCTTTGACGTAATCGTAAAGTGTAGTGCCACGCTCGCTGACGGTGGGGTGTACCAGCATGCCTGCAGGCTTATCGATAATCAGCAGAAAATCGTCCTCGTAGGCCAGCATGGATGGCGACAGAATAGCAGCCATCAGTGCAGCTGTTTTTTATCCGGCAGCTCGTCGACTACTTCGATGTTGTCGAGCTGTACCTTCAGCTGGCTGCGGATGTTTGCCAGATATTCCTTGTACAGCTCCTTTTGCTCTGCCAGCTCCTCCGGGGTCAGGCCGGAGGTTTTCTTCTTTTTGGCTAATGCATTTATGCGGTTAATCATTGCATTGATTTCCATAATATTTCTACTCCTTTGTTATAACAAGCTTATTCATTTAATTATACTATTATGTGCGCTTCTTAGCAACTTTCATTGACTACACTTCTGATTTGTGCTATTATGAGGGCGATATTATTAAGCTTTTTTTATCAGAGAGTTATATATATTGCCAAAGCTTGGGACTTGGGCAATGTAAGATGAGTATGAGGTGATTAACATGATCTTGAAAAAAATTGCTTGTGGTCTATTATGTGCGGCTATGCTGCTTGCTGCCGGTTGCGGCGGTGTAGGAACGCAGACTGGCGGTGACAAGGCTTATCTGCAGCTTACCGATGCTGCAGGCAGACAGGTTTCGCTTGCCAAAAAGCCTGAAAGAGTGGTAAGCCTCAGCCCTTCATATTTGAGTATGATTGAGGCTGTCGGCGGCACCGTAGTCGGTCGCGCCAGCTCCAAGGTAGGCAAAATTCCGGAATCTATGAAGTCTGTGCCGGAGGTAGGCATGGTCTACAATATTAATATGGAAGCACTTGTGGGCCTGAAGCCTGATCTGGTTCTGGCCAGCAAAAATCAGCATGATAAATTTATTCCCATGCTGCAATCCAACAAAATCAACGTTGTGGAGTTTGATACTCAAACCTTTGAAGATGTAAAGGGTGCCATCAAAACCTTGGGCGATATTTATGGTACGCAGGATAAGGCCCAAAAGGAAAATGAGCTGCTTGATAAACAGGTTGCCGCCGTTACCAGTAAGCTTCCTAAGGAAAAGAAACGCATCGTTATTATGCATGCAACAGCCAGCGCCGTTACGGTAGAAGGCTCGCACAGCATTGCCGGCTGTGTAAGCGATATCCTGGGCTTTGAAAACGTTGCTGCTGCAGCGCTCAAGGGAAAATCCAATAAAACTCCTTACAGCATGGAAACACTGGTTGAGCAGAACCCGGAAATTATCTTTATTACCTCTATGGGTAAGCCTGAGGAAATTGAAAACCGTCTGCGCACCGACTTTAAAAATAACCCCGCATGGAACAGTCTGCCGGCTGTAAAAGCAGGCAGAGTATATGTGCTGCCGGAAAAGCTGTTTTTGATTAACCCAGGCCTGCGCTATCCTGAGGCTGTAAAGTTTATGGCACAGCAGGTTTATCCGGAGGTCTTTACTAATGGAAAATAAGCAGTCTGCAGAACAGACGAAGCATTTTGGTATCGGCCGTACTAAATGGCGTATTACTATTCTAGTAATATTTTTGTTCTTGGCACTATTGGGCAGCTTTTTGAGCTTAACAAAAGGCTCCAGCATTATCAGCATTAAGGAGATTACCGATATTCTGTTTAATCCCGGTGATGATCCGCGCAGTCAGATTATCTGGAACATCCGTATGCCGCGCACCATCGTCGGTGCCTTGGTCGGCATCAACCTGTCGCTTTCCGGTGCAATTCTGCAGGCGATTATGCGTAATCCGCTGGCAGACCCGCATATTATCGGCATCAGCTCCGGCGCCGGACTGGCAGGTGTTGTGATTATGATTTTGTTCCCGGCGATGGAATATCTGATTACGCCTGTTGCCTTCATCGGTGCGATGCTGGCTGCTGTCTGCATTTATATTTTAGCGTGGAAAAACGGCATCAAGCCGGTGCGTATTATTTTGGCCGGTGTTGCGGTATCTGCCTTTTTGGGTGCAGGCATCAGCGGCCTGATGATTTTTTACAGCGACAGAGTGCATGGTGCTTTGATGTGGATGGTAGGCGGTCTTGCCGCACGCAGCTGGCCGCATGTAAATATTATTCTGCCATATGCTGTTATCGGCCTGATTCTGGCGCTTGCCAGTGCCGCTTATCTGAATATCCTGCAGCTGGGCGATGAGATGGCGCGCGGTCTTGGCGTCAATGTTGAGGTAACGCGCATTATTCTTACGGCTATTGCGGCTTTGCTCGCAGCCAGCGCTGTCAGCGTTGTCGGCCTGCTGGGCTTTGTCGGCCTGGTTGTGCCGCATGCGGCGCGACTGCTGATAGGCAGCGACTACCGCTTTCTGCTGCCTGCCTCCGCACTTTTGGGCATTGCCATTGTTACGCTCAGTGATACCTTTGCGCGTGTAATTTTTGCGCCGATTGAACTGCCTGTTGGTATTATTATGGCCTTTTTGGGCGCGCCCTTCTTCTTGTTCCTGTTAAGGAGGGAAATCTGATGACACAAAATAATGCAGCGCCCTTTAAAGCTGTTTTAGAGGCAACGCATATTGATATAGCAATTAACAAAAAAACAATCATCCATGATTTGTCGCTGGCGATACCCGAGGGCAAGATTACCGCTATCATCGGCCCCAACGGCTGCGGTAAAAGTACAACGCTGAAGGCTATTGCCCGCATCTTGCCGTGCGCTAAGGGCAGCATCAGCTTCCTGGGCAAGGATATCCATAGCCTGTCGCACCGCGAGTTTGCCCGCTGCCTGGCAATTTTGACGCAGTCACCGGTTGCGCCTACGGATTTGACGGTGCAGGATTTGGTTGAAATGGGACGCTTTCCGCATCGCAGCTTTTTGGGCCGCGGTGATAAGGATGATGCACAGCACGTTGCCTGGGCATTGGAGCAGACCAATATGACGTCGATGAGCCACCGCCTTCTGCACACGCTGAGCGGCGGCGAGCGTCAACGCGCCTGGATAGCGATGGCGCTGGCACAAAGACCGCAGGTGCTGCTGCTCGATGAGCCTACGACCTATCTTGATATCTGTCACCAGCTGGAGGTTATGCAGCTGCTTGATAAGCTTAATAAGGAGTTGGGGCTGACAGTTGTTATGGTTATCCATGATTTGAACCATGCCATTCAGTACGCTGATTATGTTGCCGTTATCAAGGCGGGACGCCTGGTAGTCAGCGGTGAGCCTAAAGAAATTGTTACGTCTAAGCTGCTGGCGGATGTGTTCCGCGTGCAGGCGGATGAGTTTGCGTGCAGTAATGGGCTACCCGCCCTCGTTCCTATTACAGTCTGTCGATAAAGCCCTGTCTGCGTCATGGCGCATATTCAAAAACAAACTCCCGAAAGCATCGTGCTTGCGGGAGTTTATTATTTCTGCAGTACAGATGTGGAAAAATTTTCATAATTCTATTGCCAAAAAAGCTGATTAATGATATACTAATTGTGCTATAAATAGTAGATATTACTATTACACAGTTTTCGTCAGATAAAGAAAGCAAGACAATAAAAACTTAATATGCTTTGAGCAGAAGGAAAACCAGTGCGAATCTGGTACTGTACCGCAACTGTAATGTGAGCTTGGCAGCGCATATCCTCACAAGATGCTGCCCTGGCGATGAGCTTAGTCAGAGTGCCTATGCCCAAAAGTTTTTTCCGCAAGCTTGCGATGTACAGGTGAAAGGAAGGATGGTAAAACCATCTTTAGTATTCGAGTAGTGCTGCTTGCGTGAGCTGAATTATGACTGCAGCGTTACCGCCGCAGTTTTTTTATGAAACAAGAATTCCAAGCTATTTGCCGGTAGCACAGTTGAAGCAAGGTTTACGTTAAGAGTGTGCAGTATGTAGCAAAGAAGGGTGAGAAATGACTAAGCATCTTATTAACTATTGTCCGATTGATTGGTATGAAGATGAGCTGAAGCGTAAGGGGATGACCTTAGCCGGTTTAGTGCAGCAGTTGGGGGTCGACGGTATTGAACAGTTTATTTACAGAGATCCGGAAGCATTCCCTGATTACAAGGAGCTGACGATTGGCGCACATTTGAATTATTGGCCGTACTGGATGGATTTCTGGCTGCGAAAGGCTAAACGCCTGCAGCAGCAGTTCCGCAGTATCCATGAACGCCAGACATATTTTAAGACAGCCATGAGCTGTGATGAATGGCTGGCTGTAATCCGCCGTAATATCTGCGCTGCCATTTCGCAGAAGCCGGAATATCTGGTGTGGCATGTGGCGGAGGCCGATACCGAAACAATCTTTACCTTTGATTTCCGTTATGATGACCGCGAGGTATTGGCTGCTTCGGCAGATGTTTTTAATGCTGTGGCAGATGAGATTCCTGCCAACGTTACGGTGATGTTTGAAAATTTGTGGTGGCCTGGTCTGCGCCTGACGGATGTGCGCAAGGTGAAGTTTTTCTTTGAGCGCATTGAGCGCAAAAACGTCGGCATTATGCTTGATACCGGTCATCTGATGAATACGAATCCGCGTCTGCGCACAGAGGCGGAGGCAGCGGATTTTGTCTGCCGCACGGTGGACAAGCTCGGTCCGTATGCTGAGCTGATTAAGGGCGTGCATCTTTCCTGCTCGCTTTCCGGCAAGTATTTGCGCAGCTTTGAACGCAAGGTGCCGGCTGATTCAAGTGCGGAAGTTATTTGGCGTCATATTGCGGCGATTGACCGGCATAAGCCTTTTACTACCACGGCAGCAAAGCAGATTCTGCAGTGCGTTCAGCCGCAGTATGTAAATCATGAGCTGGCATATGAAACTATCGAGGAAATGCTTCCGCTGATGCAGCAGCAGCTTTCTGTTGCCAGATAAGCGACGGCCTGAGTGCGTCAGGCTATAACGAAAAATATCATAAAACACTAATCCCCTACATAAGCAGAAACTTGTGCAGGGGATTTTTGATTACAATGTTTATTTTTCAAAGGTGCCTTTGACAAGCGCTTCGCCTGCTGCCACCATAATTTGGCCTTTGGCTATTACAGTATCTACATCATAGCTGTCGCTGTAAATAAGCAGGTCGGCGTCGCTGTCGGTCTGCAGGCAGCCCTTTTGCGGATACAGGCCGTTGGCCTGAGCCGGGTTGCTGCTGACAACCTTTGTCACAAATTCCATAGGAACACCTGCTAGCAAAGCAGCCTTAACCTCTTCGCAGAAGGAATCAGGTGCAACGGCAAGCTGCTTTTGGCTGCCGTCAGCAAGTGTCACGCTCATGCAGCCGTTGGCATCCGAGCTCATAGTAATCTTTTCCTGCGGTACGCCTTCTTCGTAAAGAATTTTGATGGCGTCACTGGGCTTGACGCAGGCGGGGAAGCCGTCCTCCTCTCTGATGCCGGAGGTGATGTCTATATAGCCGCCCAGACGGGCAAACTCCTTGGCCTGTTCAAAAAGATGAAAGGCACGATTAACATGGGTGGGGATAAAATGACGGGCGGGGATTTCCGTTTCGCGTACAATTGCCAGCAGGAAATCCATGCCACGCTTGCCTACGCCCATGTGGAACTGCACAACGCCGGCTTTGCCGGAAAGCATACCGCCCAGACGAGCCTGTGTAAGCACCTTTTCCAGCTCTTCGCGTGTAGGCTGCGAGCTTCTGTGGTCGGATAAGGCAACCTCGCCGATGCCAAGGCATTCGTTAATCAGGATGATGTCGCGGCGCACATCACCGGTCATGTTGTGCAGGGGGATTTCGTAAGAGCCGGTGAGCATGTACGCGGTGATTCCTTCATGCGTCAGACCTCTGGCCTTCGCCAGCAGGCTTTCGTTGTGTCGGGAGGTGCCGTCTGTGCCCAAAACGCCTACTACGGTAGTAATGCCAACCTTCGTCAGCTCGCTGAGGTTGATTTCCGGTGTACGACTGTAGGGACCGGATTCACCGCCGCCGCCGATGATGTGTACGTGCTGGTCAACATAACCTGGGACTGCCTTGCGCTTTTGGGCATCAAGAATTTGGCAGTCTAAGCCTTGCGGTGCTGCAAGCTGTTGGCCTATTTTGGCGATTTTGTCATTGATGATCAGGATGTCGACTATTCCGAGGGGTTGCGGAGCATATACGTCCGCGTTTTTAATGAGTAAGCATTTCATGTGAGGATTCTCCGTTTCTGAAAAATTATTTATGCTTTAATTATACACTGAATTGTTGAAAATGGTATATGAAACAAGAAAGTTTTCGGGCTTTAATGGTATAATATGGATAATAAAAATGAATTGTCGTGCTATGATAGTGTGGAGAGATTGGAAGAGGGATGAAGTGTGATGAAAAAATACTCTGCGTTGACAAAATATATCAATCTTTTGGAAAATGATAATGTTGGTGAATGGATTGTTGATAAGGAAAATGATGGTTCTTCGGAAAGACCGATGCACCTTCCTTTCGTCATTTATTCTATAACGGTTGATAAGTTGACAGATGATATCTATAAATTTGCCAAAGAAAGTGATGAAATAGTACTGAGTAAATATGCAGATATTCTTAATGCTAATGGCATAAAATGGGGTTATGATTCCATGATGAAAGCCGATGCTTCTGGATTAGATGCTCAATGCATATTGGCTTTACTGATAGCTTCTCTTAGGGCAGAGCGCTTTTGTGATGGTGCGTTATTAGAATTTATCAAAAATGGCGCTGTTATAAGATGGCTGAAACGTTTGCAGGAGCTTGATGAGGCATAAAAATATACCCTTCCTCCCCCTAAATCCCCCTCGCCCTACCCGAATTCACGCTTTCGGGTGGGGCGCTTTTCTTATTTTCACGCTACAATATAATCAGAAAACAACTGCACGTAACGCAAATGGCAAGAATAGGAGGGATGGATATGCAAAAGAAAATATTCTTAAGCGCAGCGCTTGGTCTGGCAATATTTGCCAACACTGCCTTTGCCGAGGTCAACACAGCTTATTTGGCTAACGAGCTCAGGTCTTATCCCGGATGGCCGCTGGAGGTATATTGCAACGCAACCGATGTTAATGTCAGAACACAGCCTAACACCGATTGTGATGTTATCACCATGCTGCAAAGGGGAGATAAATTTTATGTAAGCAGAGTTGTGGACGTAGTAAACAGTGAATACAAATGGCTTCTTGGAACTACTGAAAAGGGCCATGTTGGTTTTATGGCAAGCAAATATCTTGATACAACCCCGCAAGCTGCCAGCGCAGCAGGACGCTTTAATGCTGCCCTCGAAGCAGATTGGATTATGGATCCGGAAATTTTTGCTTCAGGTGCCTATTACCCGGGGCCTGTGGAGCAGAATACGGATGATACTATTTCCTATGCCGATAAAAAGCTGCAGGTCGGACCGCGCTTATTCTATATAGATTCGGCAAAAAACAGAGTTAGTGAGGTGAAAATCAACAAGCTTCACGGCATGATGGCAGGCTATGCTGTCGGCCAGCTGCTTAATACTGACGGACAGATTCATTTAGACGGTTACCTGAAAATGAACGGCTGGGAGGATGATTATATTGGCGGAGGCCGTTCTGATACGCATTATATGATCGGCTGGTTGAAATATGCCTATAACGCAAGAGGGCAAAAATTCCTGCACAAGAGCTTTTATGTGAAATTGGATTCTAAAGATGTGATTTCGGAAATTATTTACTGCGAGCATGACGTTCATTAAGCAAAGTAAAGGACAAAGAAATTTTTGCTAAAGCATCTTTTGACAGGAGGTGGCGTAATGAAGCGGAAGCTGTTGAAGAGCATGTGTCTGGCAATGCTTCTGGTGGCGTTTGCCGGTTACGGCACAGAGAAAAATGCCGTATTACCGCAGATGAATCTGCCTAAGGCGGAGGCCGCTGCCAAAGCAGCGCCGGTCTATGAGCAGGAATATGCGAAGGTTTTAGACAGCGTTTATGAATTTATCGCTGACGGTACGAGTGATAACCTGCCGGAGCAGGGAAGAACAGGCATCTGTGAGGTGCGGGATTTCGCCAAGCGGGAGGCGGCCCTGCAGCAGCTTGGCTATACGCTGCAGGATATCAGCGGCGACGGTGTTCCGGAGCTGCTTATCGGTTGGATTAGCCAAAAACGCGGCGTGGGGCATTACGGTAAGGAGATTTATGCGATTTACACCTTTGCGAACGGCAGCGTGAAATACGTTGCGGAGGGCTGGAGCCGCAGCAGCCTGCAGCTTATGGCAAATGACAACCTGGTGACACGAGGCGGCACCGGCATTTCGCATCAGGTGCTTGCTGTGGAGCATTTGCAGCCTGACGGCAATCTCGGATGCTATGAGCTTTATTTTACCTGGCCAAAGGATGACGGCCTTGGCGTTTACCGCAACATGAGCTGCAGAAGTGAGGCAGATGCTGCGCAGGAAGCAGATATGACTGTGGAAGAGTTCAATGAAATGAGGTCTGAATACGCTAATAACAGTGTTGAGATTGAATTTTTGCCGTTGAAGGACTTTAAAAAGCAGGGCTTTAAGGGCCTGATGAGGCAGTATCTTTCTGCAGGAAGGTGAATAAAAGGGCTGATGTGATGAGCCTGAAATATGATGGCAGTCGGAATTTAACCGGCTGCCGTTTTTTTGAGGTGAAATAAGGCAAATTTTATAGTATAATATACATAACTGTAACTGATATACGCTTATACCGGCTTTATATCAAATATTTTTATGAGGTGAATTAATAATGAGCAATGAATTAACCGGACGTAATGTAGGAAAAACTTGTCGCGTACACTATAAAGGTACCTTTAATGACGGCAAGCAATTTGATTCTTCTTATGACCGCGGCGAGCCGCTGGAATTTGTTTGCGGCGCAGGCCAGATGATTAAAGGCTTTGATGCAGCTGTTGCTGACCTGGAGGTCGGCGCTGAGGTTGACATCCATCTGCTGCCGGCAGAAGCATATGGCGAGGCTGACCCGAAGGCTATCTTCACCATGCCGATTGCCCAGCTGCCGGGTTCCGAAAACCTGACCGTTGGTCAGAGAGTTTACCTGCAGAACCAATTTGGTCAGCCCGTACCTGTACTGGTAACCGAAAAGGATGATACCAATATCACCTTTGATGCTAACCATGAAATGGCTGGTAAGGAACTGAACTTCCATATTGAGCTGGTAGAGGTAAAATAAAGCTTCAGTCTTGTTTGCAATAAAATATTACTTGCTCTTATAGTCTATGGAACTTGCTATATGAATATGTTATAATAACATATGTACAATAGCATATTATAGGTACAACTAATATTTGGGAGTGTATATTTTGGAATATAAAATTGTTATGCCCAGTGGTATTGTTTTTGACTTCAGCAATATGGTTGGAGCGGGCAGACTGCAAGCGCAGGAAGTGGAGCAGGCACTGCAGCAGCAGGGAGCCGTAGCCGAGAAGGCTGTGTGCGAGCTGCGCCGTAGCGGCTTTGCCAAGAAGCATTTATCTAAGGACGGCACGCCTGAGCATGTTTATTTTCCACGTATGCCGTATATTGCTGACGGCAACCCCAATACGGAGCAGTCGATTATCAAGCTGATGCGCTACAGCAAGTATCTGCGCAGTAAAGATGTCGTAATCTTTTTGGGCGTTGGCGGCTCCTACTTGGGCAACAAGGTGCTGTTTGATGCCTTTGGCGGTTATCATTGGAATACCAGTGCAACACTGCGCCAAGGCCAGCCCTGCATTTATTTTTCCGGCAATAATCTTGATCCGGTGGACTGCAACAGCTTGCTGTTCAAGATGCGCCGTATGGCTGGAGTAAGTGCGCAAGAAGGCAAGAAGCTAAAGATTATGCTGGTGCCGATTTCTAAATCCGGTACTACGCTGGAAACAATTTCTGCCTTTACGTATTTCTATACTAATCTGTCTCAAAACGCAGATATCGACCTTGACTGCACGGTAGTTACTGATTTAAAGGCTCCGGTGGAAAATGCGCCGCTTTTGCAGCTGGCGGAAAAATTTGGCTGGGAGCGCTTTGATATTAAGGAAGGCATCGGCGGACGTTTCTGCATTATGACTGACCCGGGACTCGTAACGATGGCTGCCTTGGGCGGTGATATCGAGGAGTTTTTGCGCGGTGCGCGTGATATGGATATCTATTGCCAGCAGGCGGAGCTTGCGGAGAATCCTGCGCTGCTCAACGCTTTGCTGAAATTCATGGCCTATGAGCGCGGACGTGATATTGAAGTGTTCATGCCGTACAGCATGCGCCTGAAATCCTTGAGCGAATGGTATGTGCAGCTGCTGGCGGAATCGCTTGGCAAGCGCTGCAATCGTGAGGGTGCAACTGTTTACTACGGAAGAACGCCGATTGTTGCTGTAGGTACGACGGATATGCATGCACAGACACAGCAGCATCAGGATGGTCGTCTGAATAAGGTGGTGCAGTTCCTGGAGGTTGCCAATCCTGAGGTTGAGGCAGTTTTGCATAATCCCTTTGCCGATGTACCGTTCTTCGATAAGTACGAGGGCATGGATATGGCGAAGGCTCTTAAAGCAGCGCTGAATGCCAATGAAGCGGCACTGACGGGTGATAACCGTTATAATGCGCGCTTTACGCTGCCGAAGCTGAATGAGTATTATCTTGGTCAGCTGATGTACTTTTTGATGCTGACGATTGCCTATGAGGGCGAGCTGGCGGATGTGGATGCATTTGACCAGCCCGGCGTAGAGGTTTATAAGAAATTAATGAAGGCTCAGCTCTGATTTAATAGAATAAAAAATAAGACGTTGTGTGCTTGAAAAAGCACGCAACGTCTTTTTGCTTTGTATTGAATTCACCGTTTACCTGTAAACAGCAGCTTTGCCGTACTGCATTTTTCAAACGCTTTCGTCAGCAGGATGCTGAGGACCAGCGAGCCGAGCACCAGCAATACGTAGGACAGTGCTACCTTTTTAACGGTCATGATAATGCCGAAATGGTTATAGGCGCTGCTGAGCCAGTCCAAAAGCAACGGATGCACAAAGTAGATGAGCATAGAATAAGCGGAAAGGATGCTGATGGCTTTGTAGAGAAGGTTGGTGAGGGAACCCCTCTCAGTCACCTTGCGGTGACAGCTCCCCGACGCTAAGACCCAGCTTGTCGTGAGCTTGCGCGGCGACAAGCTGTTGGTCGTGCTAATGTCGCTTGCGACGACAAGGGGAGCCTCTGGGGTTGTTGCTGTTTGATGGATAGATTGCAGTGCATTGGAAGCTTCTGTATGTGCTTTTGCCTGCGCTCTGCGCTCCAGCAAGTCCAGTGCCAGGCAGAAGAAGAGCAGCGAGCCTACAGTGTAGCAGAGTCCCTGCGGGCTGAGCTGGTGATAGGTATTGGCCAAATCAATCAGCGTGTAGCCTTTGACAGTAACTGCTTCGTAACAGCTTTGCACGTCCCAGGCCACGCTTGCAGCAAAAATTATGCATACTATGGCGCTGTATCTGCGCAGAAGGGTGATGAATTTTTCCCAATAGCAGGCTGCCAGGCCGCCGCTTATAAAAATAAGTAAATAATGCAAGGGAAGATAGTTGAGGCGATAATCAAAGAAATTTTTAGCCAAGACGCTCCAACCCGCTGTGTTCAAGCCGGGATGCGTTGTCCACCAGTTGAAAGCAAGCTGGAAAATGAATAAAAGCACTAGCATAAACGGTATGCTTTGGTGTATAATTATACGCAGAAGCCGGCGCCAGAGCGGATAGCTTGCATAAAACCACAGCAGGATGACCATAAAATACAAATGGTAGCAGCCAAGGCCGAAGAATAACACATAGGCCACATGCAGCGGATTCCAGCTGACGAAGCCCGGTGGCAGAATCAGCCAGAAGTAGAGCATGTAAAAAAGCGACCAGCTGAGATAGGGCAGGCCTGCTCCACGCAGACGCTTCTTCATAAAGTCGATATAGTTCAGCCGGCTGCCGCTTAATAGGCCTTTATCCGTACAGGCCAGGCCGTAGCCGGAGATAAAGAAAAAGGAGGGGACACTGTAACGGCTTAAAATCTCCAGTAATAAGTAAAGAGTAAAGTTGTTGGGGGCAAGTGCCAGGCTGCCGATATGAATACCGATGACGCCAAGCATGCAGATGCCACGCAGATTATCTATAATGGTGTTTCGCATAAGTACCTCGCTAATTTTTAATCTTCTTTATTATACTATAAGTAAAAAAATCCTGCCAAGATTTTACCTCGAAATATTTGACGTATTCTTCATTAAGGTGTAAAATATATACAATCAATTTGCACCTTTAAATTGGTCCTGTGAGACTGCAAGGTATAAGTTATTATGAAACCTAAGGCCTTTTTGCACCATCATGGGATGAGAAGGCCTTTTATTATGCAATTTTATTATAAAAAACAGGAGGTAAAGCTAATGGCTAAATCAAATGTATCTCTGGGTGGCAGAGATATACTGGATCTGGAAAGCCTCAGCGTTGAGGAAATCGAGCTGGTTTTGAAAACCGCTGAGGAAATGAAGAAGATTATGAAGAGGGATATCAAAAAGGTGCCCTCACTGCGCGGTAAATCTATCATCAATCTGTTCTATGAGCCCAGTACACGTACCCGTACATCCTTCGAGCTGGCAGGCAAATATCTGGGTGCCGATGTAGTAAACATCACTACATCCTCTTCCAGTGTTGTCAAAGGTGAATGCCTGCGCGACACCATCCTGACTGTACAATCCATGGCTTGTGATGCGATTGTTATGCGTCACCCCATTGAAGGCGCTGCAGCATATGCTGCTAAGGTTGCAGACCCTGTAATCATCAACGCCGGCGATGGCGCGCACGCACATCCTTCTCAAGGCTTCCTGGATATGTTTACTATCCGTGAGCAGGGCAAAAACCTGAAGGGCTTGAAAATGGCAATTATCGGCGATATTCTCTACAGCCGTGTTGCCCGCACCAATATTGCTGCCTGGACCAAAATGGGCGCTGAGGTACACGTTGCAGGTCCTATGACTCTGCTGCCGCATGACATCGCTTCTCTGGGCGTTACCGTACACAAACGCGTTGAAGAAGCAATCGAAGGCGCTGACGTAATCGATATCCTGCGTATTCAGCTGGAGCGTCAGCAAAAGGGCCTGTTCCCGTCTCCGCGTGAATATGCACGTATCTTCGGTATTAACGAAAACCGCCTGAAGCTGGCTAAGCCTGACGTAACCGTGCTGCATCCAGGCCCGATGAACCGTGGTCTGGAAATCTCCTGGGAGGTTGGTTACTGCGATAACGCCGCAATCCGTACTGAGGTACAAAACGGCGTAGCTGTACGTATGGCACTCTTATTCTTGACTTTGACAGGAGGTAAACACATTGAAAACGTTGATTAAAAACGGCAGGGTAGTAGACCCCAGCCAAAAATTAGATGCTGTAATGGATATCCTCGTTGAGGATGGCAAAATTAAAGCTTTGGGCAAGGATATTGCCGAAGCAGCTGACGAGGTTTTTGATGCAACCGGCCTCGTAGTAACTCCCGGTCTGATTGACGTACACACTCATATGCGTGAGCCCGGCCTGGAAGCTAAAGAAGATATTATCAGCGGTACCAAGGCTGCTGCTGCCGGCGGTGTAACCACCGTTGCCTGCATGCCTAATACCAAGCCTGTTATTGATACCTCCATCGTAGTAAGCGGTATCAAAGAACGCGCTCGCGAGGAAAGCTACGCTAACGTTGAAGTTATCGGCGCAATCAGCAAGGGCGAAAAGGGCGAAGAGCTGGCAGAGATGGGTGACATGGCAGAAAAAGGCGCTATGGGCTTCTCCGATGACGGCCACTATGTAAAGAGCTCCCGCCTGATGGTGCTGGCTGCCAAATATGTAACTGCTTTTGACAAACCTTTGCTGTGCCATGCGATTGATCCAGAGCTGGATTCCGAAGGCTACATGCATGAAGGCGCTGTTTCCGCTCGTATCGGCGTACCGGGCGTACCGGCAATCAGCGAGGATATCGCTGTTGCACGTGACTGCATCATCGCTGAATACACCGGCGCACATGTACACATCTGCCACGTTGCCTCCAAGGGTGCAATCGACATCATCCGCCAGGCTAAAAAACGCGGCGTAAATGTTACCAGCGAAGTAACCGTGCATCATCTGACTCTGACTGATGAGGCTTGCGCAGATTACAATTCCGCAACCCGCGTTAACCCGCCGCTGCGCAGTGCAGACCACGTACAGGCTATGCGTGAGGCTGTTCTGGACGGCACTGTTGACGCTATCGTTACCGACCACTCCCCGCACGCACCGGAAGAAAAGGATGTTGAATTCCGTTATGCTCCGAACGGCTTCTGCGGTCTGGAAACCTCTCTGGCAGTAATGCTGACTGACTTATATCACACCCATGTATTTGACCTGAATACTATTATCAGCAAAATGAGCTGCGAGCCTGCTAAGTTGTTCAAGCTGGCCGGCGGTACTCTGAAAGAGGGCAGTGTTGCTGATATCACGATTATGGACTTAAATAAAAAATGGACTGTTGACAGCTCCAAATTCTATACCCGCGGCAAATTCACCCCGTACGAAGGCAAGGCTTGCACCGGCAAGGCTGTTGCCACTATGCTGCACGGTAATTTTGTAATGAAGGATGGTGTAGTATGCACGAAAAAGTGAGAAAAGGAAAATTAGTTTTAAAAGACGGCAGCGTTTTTGAAGGCACTCTGTATGGTGGCAAACGCAATGCTGTAGGTGAGGTTGTGTTCACCACCGGCATGAGCGGTTACCAGGAGACCTTGACCGACCCGTCCTTCTGCGGTCAGATTGTAGTAATGACCTATCCGCTGGTAGGCAACTATGGCTGCAACCCGCTGTTTAACCAAGGCAAGAAATGCTTCTTCCAGGGCTTCGTTATCGGCGAGCTGTGCGATTGCCCCAGCAACTGGCGCAATGAGCAGAGCCTGGAGGACTTTCTGATTGAACAGGATATCCCGACCTTAGCAGGTGTCGATACACGTGCTATCACCCGTAAAATCCGTAATCACGGCGTACTGCAGGGCGTAATCGTTCCGGCAGAAATGCCTGAAGAGGAAGTACAGAAGCTGCTGGCTTTACCGGCAGTACACAACCAGGTTGAGCAGGTTACCACTCCCGAGGTTTACACCATGGGCGAGGGCAAGCTGCATGTAGCTGTTATGGACTTCGGTATTAAACGTAATATCCTGAAATCCATTGAAGCCTTTGGCTGCCGCCTGACAGTATTCCCTGCTTCCGCTACCGCAGAAGAGGTACTGGCATGCGATCCGGACGGTATCTTCCTGTCCAACGGCCCCGGCGACCCGAAGGATTTGCCTGAGGTTATTGAAAACATTAAGAAATTAATCGGCAAGAAACCGATTTTCGGTATCTGCCTCGGTCATCAGCTCATGGCTTTGGCTAACGGTGCTGATACCTATAAAATGAAATTCGGCCATCGCGGTATTAACCAACCGGTAAAATACCTGGCAACCGGCCGCATCTACATCAGCGCACAAAATCACGGCTATGCTGTAGATGAAAAATCTCTGGAAGGCAAGGGCATCAACATCAGCCACATTTCCATGAACGACGGTACTATCGAAGGCCTGGAATACACCAAGCATCCTACCTTTACCGTTCAATATCATCCGGAAGCCTGCCCCGGCCCTGGTGATCATGATTATTTGTTTAAACATTTTGTTGATATGATGGAGGGTCGTTAATTATGCCGAAACTTAAAGATGTTAAAAAGGTTCTCGTTATCGGCTCCGGCCCTATTATTATCGGTCAGGCAGCAGAGTTTGACTATGCAGGCACCCAGGCTTGCCGTGCTCTGAAGGAGGAAGGCCTGGAGGTTGTACTGATTAACAGTAACCCTGCAACCATTATGACTGATGTGCATGTGGCTGACCGTGTATATGTTGAACCTATCAGCGTTGAATTCATTGAAAAAATTATCAAACGTGAGCATCCTGATTCCCTGCTGGCAACACTTGGCGGTCAGGTTGGCCTGAACATGGCTATGAAACTGGAAGAGCAAGGCATTCTGAGCAAATACAACGTTCGTCTGCTGGGCACTCAGATCAGCGCTATCAAACGTGGTGAAGACCGCGAAATGTTCAAGGAAACTATGGAGAAAATCCATCAGCCGATTCCTGAAAGCACTATCGTAGAAACCATTGAAGCTGCTTGCGACTTCGGCAAGGAAATCGGTTATCCGCTGATTGTCCGTCCTGCGTATACCCTCGGCGGTACCGGCGGCGGCATTGCTGAAAACGAGGAAGAGCTGATTGACATCGTGCAAAAGGGCCTGGGCTACAGCCCTATCGGTCAATGCCTGATTGAACGCAGCATCGCCGGCTGGAAGGAAATCGAATACGAAGTAATCCGCGACGCTGCTGATAACTGCATCACTGTCTGCTCTATGGAAAACCTGGATCCTGTTGGCGTACACACCGGTGACTCCATCGTTGTGGCTCCGGCACAGACTCTGAGCGATAAAGAAGTACAGCTGCTGCGTCAGGCTTCTATCGATATCGTGCGTGAGCTGGGCGTAGTTGGCGGCTGTAACGTACAGCTGGCTCTCGACCCGTACTCCGAAAACTACTATGTAATCGAAGTTAACCCGCGTGTAAGCCGTTCTTCCGCACTGGCTTCCAAAGCTACCGGTTATCCTATTGCTAAGGTTACCAGCAAAATTGCTGTCGGCTACAACCTGGACGAAATCGAAAACGCTGTTACCAAAAAGACTAAGGCTTGCTTCGAGCCTACCATTGACTATATCGTACTGAAATTCCCGCGTTGGCCGTTCGATAAATTCGTAACCGCTGACCGCACCCTGGGCACTCAGATGAAGGCTACCGGTGAGGTTATGGCAATTGAGCGCAGTTTTGAAGCTTCTATGCTGAAAGCAGTTCGCTGCCTGGAAATCGGCCTCAATCATTTGGAAATGCCTGAGCTGAAGGCTTTGAGCGATGAAGAAATTCATGACCGCATCAAACGCATTGATGACGAGCGCTGCTTCGTTGTTGCTGAGGCTATCCGCCGCGGCATTACTCTGGAAGAGATTCACAACATCACCAAGATTGACCTGTGGTTCCTCTCCAAAATCCAAAACATCATTAAAATGGAAAAAGCTCTGGAAACTCACGAGCTGACTCCGAGCCTGCTGCGTAAGGCTAAGAGAATGGGCTTTGCCGATGCTGTTATCGGTAAACGCGTAGGCAAGACTGAGTTTGAAATCCGCGATATGCGTAAGGCTAACGGCATTCTGCCGACCTACAAAATGGTTGATACCTGCGCTGCGGAATTTGAAGCTGCAACCCCGTACTACTATTCCTGCTACGAAACAGAGGATGAGGTTGAAGTAAGCGACAGAAAGAGAGTAGTTGTACTCGGCTCCGGTCCTATCCGTATCGGTCAGGGCGTAGAATTCGACTACTGCTCCGTACACTGCGTATGGGCGTTGAAGGAAATGGGTTATGAAACCATTATCATCAACAACAACCCGGAAACCGTTTCCACTGACTTCGATATTTCCGATAAGCTGTACTTTGAGCCGCTGACTGTTGAGGATGTTCTCAACGTTATCGACAAAGAAAAACCGGAAGGTGTTATCGTTCAATTCGGTGGTCAGACCGCTATCAATCTGGCTGGTCCGCTCTCCCGCGCAGGCGTGAAGATTCTGGGCTCCTCCGTTGACAGCATCGACCGCGCTGAGGACCGTGAACGCTTCGACGAGCTGCTGACAAGCTGCAATATCCCGCGTCCGCAGGGCCACACCGTATTCGATACCGAGGGTGCGCTGGTTGCTGCCCACAATGTTGGCTATCCGACTATGGTTCGTCCTTCCTACGTACTGGGCGGCCGTGCTATGGAAATCGTTTATAACGATGACGAGCTGCGCAACTACATGACCTATGCTGTTAAGGCTTCTCATGAGCATCCGGTACTGGTTGACCATTACCTGCAGGGTACTGAGGTAGAGGTTGACGCTATCTGCGACGGCAAGGAAGTATTAATCCCCGGCATCATGGAACACGTTGAACGTGCAGGCGTACACAGCGGTGACTCCATCGCCGTATATCCGCCGCGCAGCCTGAGCGAGAGTGTTATCCGCACCATTATCGAATACACCAATAAAATGGCTCTGGGTCTGGAAGTTAAGGGCATGATTAACATTCAGTACATTGTTCGTGACGAGCATGTCTATGTAATCGAGGTTAACCCGCGTTCCTCCAGAACTGTACCGTTCCTGAGCAAGATTACCGGCATCTCCATGGTAGACGTTGCTACCAGATGCGCAATGGGCATGAGCCTCAAAGAGCAGGGACTGCAAGCAGGCCTGCGCTTCTTCCCGGACTACTATGCTGTTAAAGCTCCTGTATTCAGCTTCAATAAGATGAGCAACGTAGATATCACCCTTGGACCTGAAATGAAATCCACCGGTGAGGTTATGGCCTGCGACTATCAGTACAGCCGTGCGCTGTATAAGGCCTGCATCGCTTCCGGTATCAATGTACCGCACGAGGGTGCAATTCTGATTACCGTTGCTGATATGGATAAGCCTGAGGCAGTTGCTATTGCCCGCGGCTTTGAAGAGCTGGGCTACACTGTTATTGCAACCGACGGGACTGCGGAATATCTGCAGCAATACGGTGTAACTGTTGAGGTTGCTACCAAGGTAAGCGAAGGTCATCCGAACCTGATTGATGATATCAAGAGCGGTCGCATCGGTATGGTTATCAACACCACCAACCACGGTCGTGACGCTGAACGTGACGGCTTCAAAATTCGCCGTTCTACCGTAGAGCATGCAATTGCCTGCCTTACCTCTATGGATACTGCACGCGAGCTGCTGAACGTTATGAGCGCAATGCGTCGTCGCAGCGTTGTACGCGTTACCGCTCTGCAGGACCTGACCTGGGAGGATTGATTATGTCTAAAACTATTGCGAGTGCCAAGGTAATTGGTCAACGAGTTTTAAATAGTACGACAAAATTAATAAATGTTTATGCACCGGAAATCGCTGCCGAAGCTGTCCCCGGACAGTTCGTCAACGTGAAGGTGTGCAAGAATACTGCTCCGCTGCTGCGCCGTCCCTTCGGCATAGCAGGAGTTAACAAGGCTGAGGGAACCATCACCATGATCTACCGTATCATTGGTGAAGCCACTCATATTCTGGCTGACGTTTGCAGCGGCGACGAGCTGAGCATCGTCGGTCCGCTGGGACACGGCTTTGATATGAGCGCCAAAAAACCGCTGCTGGTTGGCGGCGGCTTGGGCCTGGCTCCGCTGCTGTTTTTGGCAGAGGGCTTCGGTGAGGGCAATACCGATATCCTGATGGGCGGCCGCAGTGCCGAGGAATTGTTCTGGACCAAGCTTTATGAAAGCCTCAGCAAAAATATTTACCTGACCACCGATGACGGCAGTGTCGGCACTAAGGGTACTGTAATGGCCCTGCTGCCGCAGCTGTTGAAAGAGGGTGGCTATGACTGCGTATACGTTTGCGGTCCTGTACCGATGATGCGCGCAGTTGCCAATGCCTGCTTAGAAGCTGGCATAAAATGTCAGGTATCTCTGGAAAAATACATGGCCTGCGGTTTGGGTGCGTGCCTGTCCTGTGCCTGCGAAGGCATCGGCAAGCGCATCAAGGTCTGCAAGGACGGCCCGGTATTCTGGGCAGAGGAGGTAGGAGAATGGTAAAAGCATTGTATGATGGCCGTCTGGCAGTTGATATTGCCGGCCTGAAAATGGCTACTCCTGTTACTACCGGCTCCGGCACCTTTGGCTTTGGCCTGGAATTTACCGATTTTCTTGACCTGGAAAAGGTTGGCGCTGTTACCGTAAAGGGTACCTCTTTAGAGCCTGCAGCAGGCAATAAGGGGCAGCGTGCGGTAGAAACCCCGTCCGGTATGCTGAACTGCATCGGTCTGGAAAACCCTGGCAGCGAGTACTTCTTGGAGCACACTCTGCCTGAGCTGAAAAAATATAACGTACCTGTGATTGTCAACATCTACGGCCATACCCCCGAGGAATACGGCGCTGTTGCCAAAAAGCTGGATGTAGACGGTGTTGATGCAGTAGAAATCAACATCTCCTGCCCGAACGTCAAAGAGGGCGGCATTGTTTTCGGCACTGTGCCGGAAGCAGCTGCTGAGGTTGTACGTGCTGTTAAGGCTAACACCGGCAAAATGGTTATCGCCAAGCTTTCTCCGAACGTAACTGATATTGTGGTGATGGCGAAGGCTGTAGAAGCAGCAGGTGCGGATGCAATTTCTATGATTAACACGCTGCTCGGTACCAAGATTGATATTGAGCGTCAGCGTCCTGTGCTCGGCAATGTAACCGGCGGTCTTAGCGGTCCTGCTGTACGTCCGGTAGCAGTGCGCCTGGTTTATCAGGTAGCACAGGCTGTGCATATCCCCATCATCGGCATGGGCGGCATTATGTGTGCCGAGGATGCAATTGAGTTCATGCTGGCAGGCGCAAGTGCGGTAGCAGTTGGCACCGCAAACTTTGTACAGCCTGATATCGCTGAAACCATTGCTCATGGTATGCTGGCATATCTGGACAGACACAACGCGCAGAATATTTCCGAAATTGTCGGACTTGCTTTACCGAATGGTAAGAAAAGCATGCCGTTGTTTAACGAAGCTGAATAACGACGATTTATAACGTTATTCTCCGGCGTCCTGAAAAAATATATTTGATAGGGAGATTTTCTCATGCAACATGATGATAGATTAATAGTCGCACTCGACTTTCCTACCTTGGAGCAGGCTAAGGCTTGCGTTGTCGAATTGGGTGACGCAGTAAGCTACTACAAGGTTGGCATGGAGCTTTATTATGCAGTAGGCAGCGAAATAATCCGCTTCTTAAAGGAACAGGGCAAGCATGTTTTCTTGGACCTCAAGCTGCAAGATATTCCTAACACTGTTGCTCATGCACTTACCGTACTCAGCGATTTGGGTGCAGACATGATGAACGTTCATGCTGTCGGCGGCAAAAAGATGATGGCAGAGGCTGTTAAGGCTGTGCATGAGGCTGCTGAGGCAGCAGGCCGTCCGGCACCGAAGCTGATTGCTGTAACCATTCTTACCAGCATGGATGATGAACAGTTTGCTGATTTGAATTATAAAAATACCATTGCCGAGCAAGTTATCAGCCTGGCTAAGCTGGCGAAGGAAGCAGGCATGGACGGCGTTGTTGCTTCTCCTAAGGAAGCTGCGGCTATCCGTGAGGCTTGCGGCCCCGAGTTCCTGATTGTTACCCCGGGCGTACGTCCTGCGGGCAGCTCTCTGGATGACCAGAAGCGCGTAGCAACACCGGCAGGAGCTCTGCAAAACGGCAGCAGTCACATCGTAGTAGGCAGACCTATTACTAAGGCTGAAGCAAGACAAGCAGCAGCATTGGCAATTGTAGAAGAGATTAAAGGAGTGTAAGCAAATGGCAGTTTTAGAAGAAAAAGATGTTATGAAAATGCTCGAGGAAACCGAAGCAGTTCTCCATGGTCACTTTTTGCTGACCAGCGGTCTGCACAGCCCTATGTATGTTGAAAAATTCAACGTACTGCAGCATCCTAAATATACCGAGCGTCTGTGCCAGGAAATCGCACGTCGTTATGAAAACGACAATGTTGAACTGGTAGTTGGCCCGATGACCGGCGGTATCCTGCTGGCTCACGAGGTTGGCAAGGCTCTGGGCACCCGTGCTATCTTCACCGAGCGTGAAAACGGCAAAATGACTCTGCGTCGCGGCTTCCAAATTCCGGCAGGCACCCGCGTACTGGTTGTTGAAGATATCGTAACCACTGGCGGCAGTGTTAAAGAGGTTATGGAAGTAGTTAAAGAGCATGGCGGCGAGCTCGTAGGCGTTGGCCTGCTGGTTGACCGCAGCGGCGGCAAGGTAGACTTCGGCGTTCGCACCGAAGCTCTGCTGCACCTGAACGTAGAAACCTTTGATCCGGCAACCTGCCCGCTGTGCGCTAAAGGCATACCGTTCACCAAACGTGGCAGAACTGGCAAGTAAGACCCGAGTTTTTATGAGCTTCGCGAATAAAAAACTCGTTGGTCGCGCTGTCCTCGCTTGCGACCGAACAGGGAGCAAGAAAGAGGATAAATGAGACACAGTTTGTCGCAAGCGTAGCGAAGCGAGAAATCGAAATGGCCGCGCTATCCTCGCTTGCGACCGAACAGGGAGCAAGAAAGAGGGTGAGTAAGCCCCGACGAAAAGCTTTGCGAAGTGAGAATTTGTTGAGCGCGCTATCCTCGAAGAGGGCAACTAAGCTAATCTAGCCTAAATTTCAAAGCACCTGTTTATCAGCAAAATGATAGGCAGGTGTTTTTCCCTTACATCCCAAAGCTTTCCCTTAAAATTACCATATTTTTAAGGAAAAAACTTATAACTTCTTCCCTCTTGACAAAATCTGAAAAATCAGATAATATATATTCGTAAGATTTTTGCAGCCCTGCCTGGAGTACGGTCGTCGCAGCGTTATTGAGAGCGCCTTATGTATTATCGAGTAGTACATAGGGCGTTTTTTGTTAAGAAGGGAGCTAAAGTAATGCAAACAACCGAAGTAGGTCAAAACAGCGAAATCAAGCAGGTCATCGGCAGCCTTTGCATGATGAACAATAGGTTTATGAATTTTATGCTAGATGACAACAAAAAAGCAGCGCAGGTTTTCTTGCGCGTTATCCTGGGAGATGATAAAATTAAGGTGAGAAATGTCAGAATACAGAGCTTTATTCAAAACATCTACGGACATTCTTCTCAACTGGATATTTTAGCGCAGGATAGCAAAGGACGTTATTTTAACGTAGAGGTGC
>OIYH01000045.1_pt1 | contig 102293 bp, 92 predicted proteins | sample 1587911 | NCBI WGS metagenome assembly OIYH01 (sample SAMN03283252) | human gut metagenome | biome: human-associated habitat; material: feces | host: Homo sapiens | place: USA | collected 2013
TTCAAAACGCCGGAACGCAGGGAAGAGCTACAGAGCGCAGCCGAGCCTGTGTTCAAAGGCGGCGCGGAGCAGATTTTCAAAACGCCGGAACGCAGGGAAGAGCTACAGAGCGCAGCCGAGCCTGTGTTCAGGAGCGGTGCGGAGCAGATTTTCAAAACGCCGGAGCGTAATGAGGAGCAGCCTGCAGCAGAAGAGCTGTTGGTAAATGAGCAGCAGCCTGTGCCTACCGTAAAAAAAGAGCAGGCAGAGCAGCAGGCAATGTGGCAGCCGTTTGATGATTTTGCCCAAACCGCCGCAACTGTTTCCTACAGCAAGGGCTATCAGGAGCCTGTGCTGGAGGTACATGAGGCGCGCAGCGAGTTTGCTAACCCGCAGCCGACGGAGGCTGCACCTGTGCCCAACAGGGAAACTATTGCTTTTACCGATACCGACAGCGGTATGGATACTATCTGGCCGATTGGACAGGTTGATAAAACCTTTATTATTGCCCAAAGCGAAACAACGCTTTATCTTATCGACCAGCATGCTGCCCATGAGCGTATTCTTTATGACAAGCTCGTGGCTTCGCATGAGCAGATTCCGTCGCAGCAGCTTTTGATGCCGCTTTATGTAGATATGGCTGCCGATGATATTGTGTTGATTGAGGAGCACAGGGACGAATTTCTGGCTTTGGGTGTGGATGCTGCCAGCGCCGGCGAAAGTTTGCTGCGCGTGAGCAGTTTGCCTGCGGATATCAAAGCTGATGCCGCTGAGGATTTTATCAATGCTATCAGCAAAATGCTGCGGGAAATGCGTAATGTCAATGGCAGCGATTTGCGGCAGGAGGTGCTGCACATGACTGCCTGCAAGGCGGCGATTAAGGCAGGACAGCTGCTGAATATGCGGCAGATGCGTCAGCTGATTATTGATTTGTGCAATACTACGCATCCGTTTACCTGCCCGCATGGCAGACCTTGCATGATTGAAATTGACAGCAATCAGCTGTATAAAATGTTTAAAAGGACGGGCTTTTAATGCTTACAGGCAAAATTGGCGTAACAACGGCCAGAAATGCGACAGGCAGCGCCGCTGCAGCTCAGGCAAAGGCCTGGGCGGAGCAGCTGGGCGCACTTTATGTGGAGCGTCCGCACAATATGGGCGTAGACGAGCTTATGGCGCAATATGACCTGGCAGCGCTTGTTGTGGGCGAAAAGGACGGTCCTCGTATTCACAGTGCCGCAGGCAGCTTTGCCTATCATCCGGGGATGGCGGTGCTGCGTCTGCAGCAGCTGAAGCGTGGCGCCAAGGAGCATTTGCTGACGGCGTTGGACCTGCGTCCGGGGAAAAGAGTGCTGGATGCTACGCTGGGACTTGCTGCTGATGCCGCCATCAGCTCCTATGCTGTCGGTGAGGCAGGAACGGTTGTTGGCTTGGAGGCTTCACCGCTATTGTATTTTGCCGTGAGCTATGGCTTGAAAAATTACGTTGCCGAGGATGCTGACCTGACGGCAGCACTGCGCCGGATTCAGCCGGTGCAGGCGTTGGCGGAGAATTATCTGGCGCAGTGTGCGCCGGATAGCTTTGACGTTGTTTATTTCGATCCGATGTTCCGCCATCCTGTCAACGGTGCCAAGGGCATGGAGGCATTGCGTCCGCTTTCCTACGAGGAAGCGCTGTCGGCAGAAACGCTGCAGCTGGCGCTTAAAGCAGCGCCGCGCGTGGTCATCAAGGAGCGCAGCGAATATATTCTGCGCGAGTATGGCTGCGAGGAATTTATCGGCGGCAAATACAGCAGGATTAAGTACGGAATAATAAAAAGGTGATTTATGTTGCAAAAACCCAAGGTAGTTGTTATTTTAGGAGCGACAGCAACCGGAAAAAGTCATTGCGCTATTGAGATTGCCAAGCAGTTTCAGGGTGAAATAATTTCCGGTGATTCAATGCTCGTTTATAAAAATATGAATATCGGTACTGCCAAGCCAACTGCCGAGGAGCTGGCGGCCGTACCGCATCATCTGGTGGATATTCTGCCGCCGGATGCATCCTTCAGCGTTGTGGATTTTAAGGAGCGTGCAGCTGCGCTGATTACGGAAATCAACGCGCGCGGACATCTGCCGATAATTGCCGGTGGTACAGGACTCTATATTAAAGCGCTGCTCGAGGATTATGCCTTTAATAATGCGGATGAGGACAGCGAGCTGCGCCGCAGGCTGGAGGCCGAGGCACAGGAAAAGGGCGCGTTGGCGCTGCATGCGCGCCTGCAGGAGCTTGCACCGCAGGAGGCAGAGCGCATTCATCCCAATAATGTGCGCCGTGTTATCCGTGCACTGGAATCTGCTATGCAGGGCGAGGCTGTGAACCAGTACGGTGCGCAGGAAAGTCCTTATGATGCCGTAGTTATCGGCCTGGAGATGGAGCGTCAGGCGCTGTACGAGCGCATCAACAGGCGTGTTGATTTGATGCTGGCGGCCGGCCTGGAGCAGGAGGTGCGCAGCTTGCTGGAGCAGGGAGTAGCGCCAGAGTGCCAGTCAATGCAGAGCATCGGCTACAGGCAAATGGTGTGGTATCTAAACGGCAGCATGGATTATGCTGCTGCCGTAGACAAGCTGAAGCAGGCAACGCGCAACTTTGCCAAGCGGCAGATTACCTGGTATAAAAAAATGCCTTATATTCACTGGCTGCATTTGGATGATGAGCCTGATTATAAACAGGCAGTGGCAGAAATTTCCGAAATACTTGTAGAAAGTGGCATTTCGGTGTAAAATATAAGTATAAAGAGGAGTGTAGGTTTTTAGGAATCTGTACTTCCGGAGATAACGAAATGAGTAGGAGGGGCTTTTAATGATTACTTCAGTAAAACCCGCAATGAATTTGCAAGACAGCTTTTTAAACCATGTTCGCAAGGAAAACCTGGGTGTTATCATCTATCTGATGAACGGTTTCCAAATCCGTGGCTTAGTAAGAGGTTTTGACAACTTTACTGTTATTATTGAAAACGAAGGCAAACAGCAGCTTGTTTACAAGCATGCTATTTCCACAATTTCTCCGGCAACTAATATTACTATTATGCAGCCCGAGAAAAAAGAATTTTAATAAAGTTATGATTACAAAGAAAAACGGCGCACAAGCGTTGTTTTTCTTTTTCTGAAAGAGATTGCATCCGGCAAAATTTGCAAGCGGCAAATTTGCGGGATGGAGGCAGGTTTTTATGTTTGACTATCTGGCCTTGTTTCAGGAATATCTGACGGTAGAGCTGGGACTGGCAAAAAATACACAGCTGGCGTATATGCGTGATTTGCGCCTGCTAATGAAAAGCCTGCAGCTGAAGGCAGATGAGGAGCTGCTGCAGGTTTCGCGACAGCAGCTGATTGCCTATCTTGTGCAGTTGAAGCAGGAAGGCCGCGCTGCCTCGACGGTGGCACGCAAGCTGGCTTCGATTAAGGCGTTTTACCGTTTTCTGACGGCAGAGCGTTATATACGCCGTAATCCTGCCGAGGTGCTGGAGGCGGCGAGCAGAGGACTGCATCTGCCGAAGGTGCTGAGCGTTCAGGAGGTAGAAAGGCTTTTGGATGAGCCTAATTTGGGAACTCTGGACGGTTATCGCGACAAGACAATGCTGGAGCTGTTATATGCTACCGGCATGCGTGTATCTGAGCTGTTAAATGTGCCGGTGAAGAATGTTGATATGAAGATGCAGTATGTCATTGTTATGGGCAAGGGCTCTAAGGAGCGTATGCTGCCGTTAGGCCGTACTGCGCTGCATTATCTGGAGCATTATTTGTCTGTGGTACGCCCGCAGCTTCTGCATGGTAAGCCGGATGCGGCTGCAGAGCTTTTTGTAACCGGCTGGGGCGGACCGATGACAAGGGAGCGTTTTTACGAAATTATTGTGGCCTACGGCAAGAGCGCTGGCATCAGCAAGCGGGTGACACCGCATATGCTGCGTCATTCCTTTGCGACGCATCTTTTAAATAACGGCACCGACCTGCGCATAGTGCAGGAGCTTTTGGGACATGCAGATATTTCTACCACGCAGATTTATACGCATCTTGATGTGGAGCGTTTGCGCGAGGTGTATGATAAAACGCACCCACGGGCTTAGAAAGGAGAACACCTATGACAAAAGCAAGCAAGAAAAAATCCTCCGGCAGTAAATATGCTGTACTGATTTTAACAGCGGTTATTGCGATTATTGCCATTGGCTGCGGACTTTTTTATGCCACCAGCAACAGCAAGAAGGATGTTTTGGACAAGAAGGGTGACGAGCCGCAGACGGTAAGTCTGCTAGATGAATCTATAGAGGCGCAGCGTCTGTTGGATAATATTTTGCTGCAGAAAAATAATTGGCAGCTGATTGAAAACAATCATGGCAAAAAGGATGTTGAGGTTGAAGAATCCGGTGCCAAGGTGCAGATTAACCAGCGTGAGCTGGCAGTTGGCGTACCATCCGGTACAAGCCTTGCCGGTGCCTGCGACTGGCTGCAGACAAAGGCTGAGCAGGCCGGACTGGTTTATATCAGCGGCAAGCCTGCCAAATATAAAAAATGGGATGCCTATAAGGCTGAAATTGGTATTAAGGTTAAGGCCGGTGCAGGCAGCAAGAGCTTTGTAACGGATACTGTGATTTTCTTCCATAACAGTAACCTGACCAAGCAGGATAAGGATGTTAAGGATTTACCGGAGCAAAAGGCAGAAGAGGAGCAGCAGGGGACCGTCAGGCAATTCAGAGGAAAAGTAGCCATCGTTATTGATGACTGCGGTTATGATATGGCGCCGGTGCGCAAGCTGCTGAATACCGGTCTGCCGTTCAGCTATGCGATATTGCCGTATAAGCAGTACAGCAGCGATGTTCTGGAGATGGTAAAGGCTAAAGGACGTGTGCCGATGCTGCATCTGCCGATGGAGCCTATTGACCGCAGTGCTATGAGCGAGGGCGCTGCTACTATTCGTACGGATTTGTCTGCGGCGGAGAAGCTGTCCTTGACGCGGCGTGCGCTTAACAGTCTGCCGGGAGTTATGGGTGTAAATAATCATCAGGGCTCGAAGGCGACTGCTGATAAGGATACTATGAGAGTCGTTTTGCAGGAGATGCGGCGGCAGAATCTGTTTTTTGTGGACAGCCGTACAAATTCTGCTTCGGTAGCACGCAATATGGCGCAGCAGCTGGGTGTTTCGACTGCCCGCAATGATATCTTTTTGGATAACAGCTCTGACGTGCAGGCGATTCGTCAGCAGATATATAAGGCTTTCGCTATGGCGGAAAAAAACGGCAGCGTTATTGCTATCTGCCACGCCAGACCGAATACTGCCAAATGCTGGGAGATGTATGCGGCGGAGTTTAAGCGGACGGGGATAACCTTTGTGCCGGTGACGGAGCTGCTGTATTAAATCAGTATTAGGTGTTTGATTCAACTTCTTTCATAACTGAAAGAAGTTGCTAAGAAAGGTTCGCGCCTGATAACTGCGCAACTAACATATCGTTTCGCTCAGAAAAAATTTTCACGTGCCCACAGGGCACAACGCAAATTTCGTGTGGAACCAGAACGAAACGTGCGGCGCCGATTTTGTTCGCAAGTAACCTTTAGTTTTCGGTTGCCTTGTTTCTATGGTTCCAGACACTCATTTGCTAAAATTTTTATTCGCTGCATGATATATTAGTTGCTTGCTCTGGTGTGTTGTTCAGAAGTTGTAATTTTTAAGAAAAAGTTTTTTCCTGTTTGTAAAACTCTAATTTACATAAACTGAATCGAGGTAAGAAAATGTCTAATTATGTAGAAGAAACAATCGGTAAATATGAAAAGTATATCAATCCTGCTCAGGCAAAGCTGTTCCGCTTCATGGGCCTGGCAAGCATTGAAGGCCATGCTGAGGGCTGGACGATTACCGACAGCGAAGGTCAGGAGTTCATTGACTGCCTGGGCGGTTACGGTATGTTTGCTTTAGGTCATCGTCATCCGAAGGTTGTTGAGGCCGTAGAAAAGGAGCTGCATGCTATGCCGATGTGCGGCAAGGTGCTGTTCAACCGTCCGATGGCTGATTTGGCGGAGGCACTGGCTGAGATTACTCCCGGTGAGCTGCAGTACAGCTTTTTTGTCAACAGCGGTACCGAATCCGTTGAAGGCTGTCTGAAGGTAGCACGTCTGGCAACAAAACGCAAAAAGTTCGTTGCTGCAAAGAATGCTTTTCACGGCAAAACCTTTGGCAGCTTAACTGCAACCGGACGTGATATGTACCGCGAGCCGTTTAAACCGCTGCTCGATGGCTTTACTCATGTAGAATACGGTGACGCCGCAGCTGTTGATGCTGCTGTTGATGAAGATACCGCTGCCGTTATTCTGGAGCCTGTTCAGGGCGAGGGCGGCATTATTGTTCCGCCTGCGGGTTACCTGCGTGAGGTGAAGGAAATCTGCGAGAAGAAGGGTGCTTTGCTGATTGCCGATGAGGTACAGACCGGTATCGGCCGTACCGGCGAATGGTTCGGCGTTAACCATGACGGCGTTACTCCCGACCTGATGGCCTGCGCTAAGGCTTTGGGCGGCGGCGTAATGCCCATAGGTGCGATTATCGGTACTCCGCGTGCCTGGGCCGGTCTTATTGAAGCACCGTTCCTGCACACCTCTACCTTTGGCGGCAACCAGCTGGCCTGCGCTGCCGGTGTAGCAGCTATCAAGGCTATTAAGGAAGAGGATATGCTGCGTCGCGGACGTGAGACAGGCGCTTATCTTAAGGCTGGCCTGGAGGCTATCGCTGCGGAATATCCTTCCGTTATCAAGGAAGTACGCGGTCGCGGTATGATGATCGGCATTGAGCTGACCAAAGAGGGTGCCGGCGGTATGCTGATGAGCCTGATGATTAACCAGCACATTATTGTTGCTTATACCTTGAACAATCCTAAGGTTATCCGTATGGAGCCGCCGCTGATTATGCCTAAAGAGGTTATCGACCATGTTCTGGAGGCTTTCAGAGGCGCTGTTAAGGAAACCGCGGATGTTATTGAAGATTTATAAGAGGAGATAAAATTATGCCTTATGTAGAGAGCAAAACCACCATCAAGGGTGATGGTGCAAAAATTTATGATATTATCAAGGATATGGCTGCTTACCCTAACTTTATGCATGACCTGGTAAGCGTAGAAATTATGGAGCGCGGTGAGAATTACACTGTTTCTCACTGGGTAAGTAATGTTGACGGACGCAAAATCGTCTGGACCGAGCGAGATACCTTCTATCCTGAGGAGCTGAAAATTACCTACGCTCAGACCGAGGGTGATTTAAAGAAAATGGAAGGCTCCTGGCTTATTACACCGCAAGCTGACGGCTGCGATGTAACGCTGGCAGTTGATTTTGAGTTCGGTATTCCGATGATTGCCGGCCTCCTGAATCCTATTCTTAAGAAAAAAGTTCGTGAAAACAGTGAAAATATGTTAAACTCTATCAAGGCCCAAATTGAAAAATAAGTAATTACTTGTTATAATAGATATGTTGAAAATGTATTCTATTAATGCCTGTACCTGTTTACAGTGCAGGTCTTTTATGAGGAGGAAATTACTTAGATGAAAACAGCGTTTTTAATGGCGTTAATGACAGCGCTGCTGATGCTCCTGGGCGACTTCTTCGGTGGTCTGCGCGGCATGACCGTAATGCTTTTTGTAGGCGTGGCAATGAACTTCTTTGCTTATTGGAACAGCGATAATATGGTTCTGGCACACTATGATGCACAACAGGTTGACCGCAACAGTGCGCCGGAGCTGTACGGAATAGTAGAAAAGCTGGCTAAAAAAGCCAATATTCCTATGCCGAAGGTTTATATTATCAATAGTCCGGTGCCTAACGCTTTTGCTACCGGCAGAAATCCGGAGCATGCTGCCGTTGCGGTAAATACTGCGCTGGCAGATATGCTGACCAAGGAAGAGCTGGCCGGTGTTTTAGGTCATGAGCTGAGCCATATTATGCATCGTGATATTTTGGTAAGTACCATTGCCGCTTCTATGGCAGGTGCTATTTCCACGATTGCCCAATGGGGCATGTTTTTTGGCGGCGGCCGTGATGAGAATGGCGAAAGCCGTAATCCTATCGCTTCTATTCTGGTTATGCTTTTGGCGCCTCTGGCAGCTATGCTGATTCAGATGGCAGTATCCCGTTCCCGCGAATATATGGCAGATAAATCCGGCGGTGAGCTTTGCGGCAATCCCAATGCTCTGGCTGATGCTCTGCTGAAGATTGAGGCCTATGCGGAGCGTCGCGTAATGCCCGGTGCTACCGAAGCAACTGCGCATATGTTTATTATCAACCCCTTTGCCGGTGTTGATGCCAAGCAGCTTTTCAGCACTCACCCCGCAACCGAGGAAAGAGTTCAGCTGCTGCGTGAGCAGGCAAGAAAAATGGGTATCCGTTAACAATTCAACTATACCTCTAAGTCACATCGGTGACTGGGTTAGTATAAAAAATTTAATTACACTTTAAGGAGAGATTTACAAATGGAACAAACACTCGTACTCGTAAAACCTGATGGAGTTAAGAAAAATCTGATCGGCGATATCATCGCTCGTTTCGAACACAAAGGTCTGCAAGTTGCAGCTCTGAAACTGGTTAAAGTTACCGAAGCTCAAGCTAAATTCCACTATGCTGAGCATGAAGGCAAACCCTTCTTCGGCGAACTGGTTGACTTCATTACCTCCGCTCCGCTGGTTTGCGCTGTAATCCGCGGCGAAAACGCTATCAAAGCTGTTCGTCAACTGAATGGTGCTACCAACCCGATCGAAGCAGTTCCCGGTTCTATCCGCGGCGACTTCGCTCTGAGCATCGGTGAAAACATTGTTCACGGTTCCGACAGCCCGGAAGCTGCTGAACGCGAAATCAACAACTTCTTTGCTCCGGAAGAAATTTACTAATTAACTTTAGCCTTTCGGCGGCCATAAGCTGACTGAGAGGGGTTACACTCTCACGGAAAGGATGGTGCAGAAATGAAGAAAGCTGCTGTTTATACCAGAACCGGTGACAAAGGAACTACCGGTTTGTACACCGGAGAACGTGTTCCCAAGCAAAGCCTGCGTGTAGAAGCCTATGGTACTGTGGATGAAATTTCCTCGGCATTAGGTTTGGCACGTGCTCAGGTTACGCGTGAGGATGTGCGTGAAACCATTTTCAATGTACAAAAGCTGCTCATGTCTGTGATGGCTGACATTGCCAGCCTCAACCTGCCCGAACCTTACATCAAAGAAGAACACGTTAAGCTGTTTGAAGATACAATCGACAAGTTTGATTCTCTGCTGCAGCCGTTGGGCCATTTCATTATCCCCGGCGATACTGTAGGTGCTGCCGCACTGGACATCGCACGCACTACTACCCGTCGTGCCGAGCGTTGCCTGCTGCGTCTGGCTGAAAAAGAACCGGTTAACCCCAATGTTCTGGTTTGCCTGAACCGTTTGTCTGATTTGTGCTTTATTCTGGCACGTGTAGAATGCGAAGTAAAATAAGCATTGCTGATTAAGGAATAGAAGCCTCTGCCTGTGGCCTTTAGCCGCAGACGGAGGCTTTTTGCTTTGCATGCAGTGATTTGTCACACTATTCCCTGCCACTAAGAAGAATACGTGTATACAATCGCGTGAAGTATTGTACACTATATATTGATGTGATACAATACTATACATGGGCTTCGGGAAAAAGCCTTAAATTGTAAACGTGTTTTAATTTTTTACTGGGGGGAATTTTTTATGTTGGAGATTTTGAATTCTATTGATGGCTTCATTTGGGGCCCGCCTTTGATGATTTTGCTCATCGGCACAGGCATTTTAATGAGCGTCCGTCTTGGCCTGCTTCAGGTTATGAAGCTGCCTAAAGCCTTGCAGCTGATTTTTACCGCCCGCAGCAAGGGCGAAGGTGATGTAAGCAGCTTTCAGGCTTTGTGCACTGCTTTGGCTGCAACTGTCGGCACCGGTAATATCGTTGGTGTGGCAACGGCAATTAAGCTCGGTGGCCCCGGTGCTCTGCTGTGGATGTGGTTGGCTGCTTTCTTCGGTATGGCAACCAAATATTCCGAAGGCGTACTGGCTGTTAAGTATCGTACCTATGACGAAAACGGCAATGCCTCCGGCGGTCCGATGTACTACATTGAACAGGGCTTAGGCAAAAAATTCAAGCCGTTGGCTGTAATGTTCTCTATCTTCGGTGTTATGACTGCCTGCCTGGGCAGCGGTACCTTTACTCAGGTAAATGCAATCACTTCTATTGTTAATGTATCCTTCGGTGTTTCCGAATATGTTGTAGCAGCAGTTCTGACTGTTCTTGTAGCTGTTGTTATTATCGGTGGTCTGAAATCCATTGCTAACGTAGCAAGTAAGATTGTTCCTTTCATGGCTGCTGTTTATGTTATCGCAACCGTTTCCGTGCTGGTATTTTATGCTGATGCTCTGCCGGCAGCAATTAAGCTGGTTATTGACGGTGCCTTCAACGGTACTGCGGCAGCAGGCGGCTTTGCCGGTGCCGGAATTATGCTGGCAATGCGCAGTGGTATCGCCCGTGGCATTTATTCCAATGAATCCGGTCTGGGATCTGCTCCTATCGTAGCAGCTGCAGCAAAAACCAAATGGCCTGCAGAACAGGGCCTTGTTTCTATGACCGGTACCTTTATCGATACCATCATCATCTGCACCATGACCGGCCTGTCCATTATCGTCAGCGGTGCTTGGAACGGCGACCTGAACGGTGCTGCACTGACTGAGGCTGCTTTCGCTTCTGCTTTCCCGGCTGTTGCCAAGTATGTCCTGACCGGTGGTCTGGTACTCTTCGCTTTCACCACTATTATCGGCTGGAGCTATTACGGCGAGCGTTGCGCAGAATATCTCTTCGGCGTTAAATGCATCATGCCTTACCGTATCGGTTACATCATTCTGGTAGGTCTGGGCGTATTCCTGAAGCTGGAAATGATTTGGATTATTGCCGATATCGTTAACGGTCTGATGGCTATTCCTAACCTGATTGCTCTGCTGGGCCTGAGCGGTGTAGTTGTTGCAGAAACCAAGCTGTACTTCGAGCATTGGGAAAAGGTTCACAGCCGTCGCAAACAGCTTGCTGAGATTCGTGAAGATCTGGCAACTGAAAATAATTAATTAGTATTTACGAAAGCCATTGCGGAAATATGCAATGGCTTTTTTTCATTAAGTTTTTGTGTCATCTGTATTTTTATGTCTTTAGTGTGTTATAATATACATATCAAGATAATAGGAGAATAAAATGGTTTATGGTTTGTTAGCTTTGCTGGTGGTTCTGCTGGACCAGGCAACAAAGTATTATGTGGTAACACATTTTGCGTTAGGGGAGAGCGTACCGGTGATTAATAATGTATTTCACTGGACGTTTATACTGAATCGTGGTGCCGCCTTCGGCATGCTGGAGGGCAGCCGTTGGCTGTTCGTACTGATTGCGGTTGCCGTAATCGGCTGTGTCTGGTTTATGCGCAGGGAGATTGCCAAAAGCGGCGTAATGGCCTGCTGGGGCACAGCGCTTTTTGCCGGCGGTGCTTTGGGCAATCTGATTGACCGCACTGTCCGCGGTGTGGTTATTGACTTTTTTGATTTTCGCATCTGGCCGATATTTAATGTGGCCGATATAGCAATTTGTGTGGGAGTAGGTTTGATTATATGGAGCATATTGAAAACGGAGCTGCTGAGCAGCAACGATTGATTATAACTGAACAAGAGGCCGGACAGCGTGCCGATGTAGGCTTGGCGGCAATGCTGGAGCTTACACGCTCGAATATGCAGAAGCTGCTGGAGGAGGGCCGTGCTGTGCGCGGCAGCAAGGTGCTGAAATCCAACTACAAGCTGCGTCTGGGTGACGAAATTGATGTTACTCTGCCTGAGCCGCAGCCTCTGGATGTACAGCCGGAAAATATTCCTCTGGATATTATTTATGAGGATGAGGATGTTGTTGTTGTCAACAAAGCGCGCGGGATGGTAGTCCACCCGGCGGCCGGCAATTTAAACGGAACGCTGGTCAATGCGCTTTTGTATCACTGCAAAAACTTATCCGGTATCAATGGCGTTATCCGCCCGGGTATCGTGCACCGCCTGGATAAGGATACCAGCGGTATTATGATTTGCGCCAAGAATGATGCGGCGCATCTTTCGCTGTCGCAGCAGATACAGGCAAAAACCGCCCAGCGTACTTATCTTGCTGTAGTACGCGGCAACATAAAGACAGACAGCGGCGTGATTGAAACGCTTATCGCCCGTGATAAAAACGACCGTAAGAAAATGGCGGTTGTCAAAGAGGGCGGACGTGATGCTGTGACAGAATACGAGGTACTGGAGCGCTTTGGCAAATATACCATTGTGCGCTGCCGTCTGCGAACAGGACGCACGCACCAGATTCGCGTACACATGGAGTATTTGGGCTATCCTTTGGTTGGTGACCCGAAATATTCTCCGATGAAAACTCCCTTCAGCATTCAGGGACAGGCGTTGCATTCGCAGACATTAGAATTCACCCACCCGCGTACGGGAGAACGCTTGAGCTTTGAAGCTCCGTTGCCGGAGGATATGCATAAGATTGTTACCCGCCTGCGCTTGGGACAGTTTAATTAGCAGAGTTCTGCCTTAGGGCAGTCTTGATAGCAGGTTAAAAAGCCTGAATAAAAATAAGAGGTGAGCCAAATGAGCAATTTTGTTAAAAAGAATGTTATTATGGATGCAGAGGCTATGCGCCGTGCAATTGTCCGTATTTCTCATGAAATTATCGAAAGAAATAAAGGCGTAGACAATGTTGTTATTGTCGGCATCCGTACTCGCGGTGTACCTATTGCGGAACGTCTGGCAGCAGCAATTAAAGATATAGAGAATGTTGAGCTGCCGGTAGGAATGCTGGATATCACTCTTTATCGTGATGACCTGTCTACTCTTGCATATAATCCTATTGTACACGGTACAGAAATTGACCTGGATCTGAACGGCAAAACCGTAATTCTTGTTGATGATGTGCTGTACACCGGTCGTACTATCCGCGCTGCTCTTGATGCTGTTATGGATATGGGCCGTCCGAAGGCTATTCAGCTGGCAGTACTTATTGACCGCGGACATCGCGAGCTGCCGATCCGTGCTGACTTTGCCGGCAAAAATGTTCCAACCTCCCATAAGGAAGCTATCAATGTATACCTGGCAGAGGAAGACGGCATTGATGAAGTAGCAATTGGTGATATCGAAGAATAATCAACAGTAGCTTGTTAATGGAACAGGAGGAGATTCTATGCAGCAGGCTGAAATATTACGCAATGAGGCTTTGGGCGCAACTTTGGTAAAAAAATTGAAGCTGCGTGGCTTTGATGCTTATTACTGTGCTGATAAGCAGGCAGCGCTTAAGCAGGCATTGGCGCTGATTCCGCAGGATGATGTTGTTTCCTGGGGCGGTTCTGTAACGATTGATGAAATAGGCCTTTTGAGCGCAGTAAAGGAGCGCAATAAGGTTATAGACAGAGCTGCGGCAGCAACTCCAGAAGAAAAAACAGAATTGATGCGTCAGGCGCTTTTGTGTGATACATATTTAATGAGCAGCAATGCCATCAGCAGTGATGGTCAGCTGGTAAATATCGATGGTAACGGCAACCGTTGCGCCGCTTTGATTTACGGACCGAAGCAGGTGCTTGTTGTTGCCGGTCTGAATAAAGTTACAGGCTCCTTGGAGGCTGCCATGGACAGAGCGCGCAATGTAGCTGCGCCGATAAATGCCAAAAGGTTTGCCGGACTGCAGACACCTTGTTATAAAGCCGGCCTTTGCGGTGACTGCCTTTCCGCGGACTGCATCTGCTCGCAGATTGTTATAACGCGTACCAGTCGTAATAAGGGACGCATTAAAGTCATTTTAGTCGGTGAAAGTTTAGGATTCTGATTTTAGGGGAGTTGTTTAGCGTAGGTGTTAGCAGCTCCCTTTTGCTTAAGAAAGCAGGTGAAAAAATGGCTCGTACTATTATTCTGTTGTTGGATTCCTTCGGTATCGGTTATGCCCATGATGCCGAAGCATATGGCGATAAGGGTGCAGATACCTTAGGACATATTTGCGGATGGATGGCAAAAAATCCGCGTCGCGCAGGTGAAGCGCCGAAGCCGTTATATTTGCCGCATCTGGCTGAGCACGGATTGCAGGCAGCTGCCGAGCTGAGCCGTGGCGAGGCGCTGCTTGCAGGCTTGGGTGCTGAGCATACAATCGGTGCTTATACCTATGCGCAGGAGGTCAGCCGCGGTAAGGATACACTGAGCGGACATTGGGAAATCAGCGGTGTGCCGGTTAAATTTGACTGGGGCTATTTCCCAGATGTGCCGAAATGCTTTCCGCAGGAGCTGGTGGATGCAATTATCAGCCAAGGCAATTTGCCTGGCGTGCTGGGCGAATGTCATGCCAGCGGTACCGAAATCATCAAGGAGATGGGCGAGGAGCATGTAAGAAGCGGCAAGCCGATTATTTATACCTCCGCCGACAGCGTGCTGCAGATAGCGGCGCACGAGGAAGCCTTTGGTCTGGAGCGCTTGTATGATTTGTGCAAGCTGGCTTTTAAGCTGGTGCAGCCGTATAATATTGCCCGGGTAATAGCGCGTCCGTTCGTCGGCACCTGTGCTGCGGATTTTACCCGCACAACCAACCGTCACGATTACGCAGTACCGGCACCGCAGCCGACATTGCTTGATAAAATGGTTGCAGCCGGCGGCAGCGTTTACGCCGTAGGCAAGATTGCCGATATTTTTGCGCATCGCGGTATTACAAAACATTATGCGGCCGGTGGTCTGGATAAGCTGGTGGATGCTACGAAGCAGGCTGTGAGCGATGCTCCGGACAATACCATTGTCTTTACCAATTTTGTTGACTTTGATTCCTCCTACGGACATCGCCGTGACATTCAGGGCTATGGCGAGGCACTGGAATATTTCGACAGCAGATTACCGGAAATCACAGCGCTGCTGCGCCCGGACGATTTGCTGCTGATGACGGCGGACCACGGCAATGACCCCAGCTGGAGCGGCACGGACCATACGCGCGAAAAAATTCCCGTACTCTTTTCGGGAGCAGGCATTGAATGCAAGCAGCTTAAGCCTATGCAGACCTTTGCCGATATAGGACAGACGATTGCCGATTATATGAAAATAGAACCAACCCTTACCGGAACTAAAGCGGACTTGTTTTGAAAGAGGTGGACAATATGAGCAAACATTACGCAGCACCTGAGGAGATTTTATACCATGTAGGTTTTTCGGCACAGCAGCTGCAGGGCGCAACTGTTGCCGTGCTTCCCGGTGACCCCGGACGTGTAGAGCCTTTAGCGAAGGCCTTGGGCAGTGATGCAAGCTTTATTGCCAGCCATCGCGAATACACCAGCTGGCTGACTAAAATCAGCGATACGCCGGTACTTGTCTGCTCTACGGGTATGGGCGGTCCTTCAGTAGCAATTTGTCTGGAAGAGCTGGCGCGTATGGGCATCAAAAAGCTCATCCGCTTCGGTACGACAGGAACGATTCAGGAAAAGGTTAATCTCGGTGATATTATTATTGATAAGGCAGCTGTTCGCCTTGACGGCACCTCGCAGCATTATGCGCCGTTGGAATTTCCTGCTGTTGCCAGTTTTGAGGTGACAACCGCACTGGTACTGGCAGCCAAGAATGCCGGTGCTCCCTATCATTTGGGCATTGCAGCCTCCAGCGACACCTTCTGGCCGGGGCAGGAGCGTTACGACAGCTTTACCGGCTATGTACCGCGTCGGTTCCGCGGGACAATGCAGGAATGGCAGGCATTGGGCGTGCTGAACTATGAAATGGAAACCTCCGCTTTGTTCGTGACCTCGCAGGCGTTAGGCTTAGAGGCTGGTGCTGTCTGCGGCGTGGTAGTTAAGCGCACGCAGAGCGAAAGCGTGGCACCGCCTGATGTTTATCAGCGTGCTTTTGGCTACATGGTGCAGGTGACACGCGGAGCTGTTGAGCTGCTGTTGGCAGCGAATGCCGATTAATTGGCAGGTGATACTTATGAAAAAAATTAAATGGCTGCTGCAGGTCTGCTTTTTGGCAGTATTTGCGTTCTTGTTTACAGCTGTTTTGCCGCAGACGGCGCGGGCAGATTTTGCGGAGCGTCCTGTGGGCTTTGTGGTTATCGACCAGGATGGCGGTGTGGATGGTGCTGTTTATAAAGAATGGCGTCAGATGGTCAAGCTGGGCTATCGCTTTCCGGATTATCAAATCATAGATGGCGGCGAGGCGCAGAAGCTGGTGAGCCAGGCTGTGCGTGATGGTGTGAAGCTGGATGCAGCATCTTTAGCCGCTTTGGCGGAAAAAAGCAAAATGGATGTGCTGGTTGTTGCACGCATCTATGAAATGGACGAAACACTTGTGAGCGGTTGGAGCATGCGCTTTGACAACGATACCTATGTACGCGTTGCAGCGTCTGCAGACCTTTTCGTTTATAAAAAGGATGGCAATAAGTTTCTGAAAAAACGTGTGCGTGAAAGCGGACTGCGTGAAATGGGTAATTATGAAAAGCCGGCGGAAACAATAAAATGGCAGCTTTCTAAGCTGGTAAATACTATGGAAAATAAGCCGATTATCGGCAGTTAAACAGAAATTATGAAAAAACAGTTAGCTTGTTTATCTTAGTTTAAGGCGACAGGTTGTAAAATAATACTGTAGGCAGAAATTAATAGCTGCCTGATGCGAAAAAATTGAGGTGAAAAAATGCATATTTTAGTCACAGGCGGAGCTGGTTACATCGGCTCGCATACTGTCATTGAACTGCTTAAAGCTGGTCACAGTGTTGTAGTAGTAGATAATCTTGTTAATTCCAGCAGGCTGGCACTGCAGCGTGTAGAAAAAATCACTGGTCAGCAAATCCCTTTTTATGAAACTGATATCAGGGATCGTGCCGGCCTGCAAAAAGTTTTTGATGAGCATAGCTTTGACTGCTGTATTCATTTCGCCGGTTTGAAAGCAGTGGGCGAATCGGTACAGAAGCCATTGGAGTATTATGAGAACAATATTTCCGGTACTCTGGTACTGCTGGACGTAATGTGTAAAGCAGGTTGTAAGAATATTATTTTCAGCTCTTCGGCTACTGTTTACGGTAATCCTGCTGTAGTGCCTATTCCAGAAACCTGTCCTAAAGGGCAGTGCACTAATCCTTATGGCCAGACAAAGTCGATGCTGGAGCAAATACTTTGTGATATGTATGTAGCTGATCAGGAGTGGAATGTGGTTCTGCTGCGTTACTTTAACCCTATCGGTGCGCACAGCTCCGGTCTGATTGGCGAAAATCCCAATGGCATTCCCAATAACCTGATGCCGTATATTACTCAGGTAGCTGTTGGCAAGCTGGAGCGACTGCATGTTTTTGGTAATGATTATCCCACTCCTGATGGTACTGGAGTGCGTGACTTTATTCATGTAGTGGATTTGGCTAAAGGTCATGTGAAAGCTTTGCAGGCAATAGATGACAAATGCGGCGTAGAGGTGTATAATCTTGGTACAGGTATTGGCTATTCAGTGCTGGATTTAGTCAAAGCATTTGAAAAGGCTACTGGAATTAAGATACCTTATGTAATTGACCAACGTCGTGCAGGGGATATTGCCACCTGCTATTCAGATCCGTCAAAGGCGTGGGAAAAGCTTGGCTGGAAGGCAGAGCTGGGTATTGAGGACATGTGCCGCGATTCCTGGAACTGGCAGAAGAACAACCCTAATGGCTTTGAAGCATAAGGAAAAAAGAAAAAAATAGTAGAAAAAGAGGAAAAGTATTTATGTGTGGTATTGTTGGATTTTGTGGAAATAAGCAGGCAGCGCCTATTCTGTTAGATGGTCTGTCTAAGCTTGAATATCGTGGTTACGATTCTGCCGGCCTCGCAGTGCGCGATGGCAGTGCACAGGTGCAGATTGTAAAGGCCAAGGGCCGTCTGAAGGAGCTTTACGCCAAGACTAACGGTGGTCAAAGCCTCATCGGTACCTGCGGTATCGGTCATACCAGATGGGCAACCCATGGCGAGCCTTCCGAAACTAATGCGCATCCGCATGCAAGTGCTGATGGCAATGTAGTTGCCGTACACAACGGTATTATCGAAAACTATCAGGAGCTGAAGGAAAAGCTGCTGCATAACGGCTATACCTTCTATTCTCAGACTGATACCGAGGTTGCCGTTAAACTGATTGACTACTACTATAAAAAGTACGAGCATACTCCGACCGATGCTTTGAGCCATGCCATGATCCGTATGCGCGGCTCCTATGCTTTGGCAGTAATGTTCAAGGAATATCCCGGTGAAATTTATGTTGCCCGTAAGGACAGCCCGATGATTATCGGCGTACAGGACGGCGAATGCTATGTTGCCAGCGACGTGCCTGCTATTTTGAAATACACCCGTAAGGTATATTACATCGGCAATCTGGAAATGGCTCGTCTGGCTAACGGCGAGGTTACCTTCTACAATGTTGATGAGGAAGTAATCGAAAAACCGCTGACCGAAATCAAATGGGACGCCGAAGCTGCCGAAAAAGCAGGCTTTGAGCATTTCATGATGAAGGAAATCCACGAGCAGCCCAAGGCAGTACGCGATACTTTGAATTCCGTACTGGTTGACGGCAAGCTGGATATGAGCGCTGTCGGCCTCAGCGACGAGGATATCAAAAAGATTGACCAGATCTGCATCGTTGCCTGCGGCAGTGCTTACCATGTAGGTGTGGCAGCGCAATATGTAATTGAGGATTTGGCACAGATTCCTGTTCGTACTGAGCTGGCTTCCGAGTTCAGATATCGCAAGCCTCTGCTGAGCAAGAACGAGCTGGTTATCATTGTCAGCCAGTCCGGCGAAACTGCCGACAGCCTGGCAGCTCTGCGTCTGGCTAAAGAAAAGGGCATCAAAACTCTTGGCATCGTTAACGTAGTAGGCAGCTCTATTGCCCGCGAAGCTGATAATGTTTTCTATACTCTGGCAGGCCCGGAAATTGCCGTTGCAACTACCAAGGCTTACAGCACTCAGCTGATTGCTGCTTACTGCCTGGCAATTCAGTTTGCTATGGTTCGCGGCACTATTGACGAAGCAAAATATCTGGAGCTGATTCAGGAAATGGCACAGCTGCCGGATAAAATTCAAAAGATTATTGAGGATAAGGAACGCATCCAATGGTTTGCCGCTAAGCAGGTTAACGCTAAGGATATCTTCTTTATCGGCCGTGGTCTGGATTACGCTGTCAGCCTTGAAGGCAGCCTGAAGATGAAGGAAATTTCCTACATCCACAGCGAGGCTTATGCTGCCGGCGAATTGAAGCATGGTACTATCAGCCTGATTGAGGACGGTACTCTGGTTATCGGCGTACTGACTCAAAGCGAGCTTTATGAAAAGACTGTCAGCAACATGGTTGAGTGCCGTAGCCGTGGCGCTTATCTGATGGGCCTGACTACCTATGGCAACTATAACATCGAAGATACCGCTGATTTCACAGTGTATATTCCTAAGACTGACGAGCATTTCATGACCAGTCTGGCAGTTATTCCGCTGCAGCTTATGGGTTATTATGTGAGTGTTTCTAAAGGATTAGACGTAGATAAACCGAGAAACTTGGCTAAGAGCGTTACCGTAGAATAGTAAGAGCGGGTATAACGCACTATAAAAAAAACCACAGCTTACATTTTATGTAGGCTGTGGTAATTTTTTTGTTGTTAATGCTGTGCTGCAGTTTGGTCGCTGACTAGCTTGAAGCCTGCTGCCGTCAGTTTGTCTTCGATTTCTTTGATTTGGGCGGCATCACGTGTTTCCAGCTCCAGTTTGAGGAAGCAGCCGGTGATGGCCATGTTGGCATCGCTGCGGTTGTGGTGTACGCCGACAACGTTGGCACCGCATTGGCTGATAATTTCGCTGACCTTGAGCAGCTGGCCCGGACGGTCCTCCAGCATAATAACAAGGTTGACTCTGCGGCCACTGGTAACCTGACCGCGGGTGATAACACGCGAAAGAATATTAACGTCGATGTTACCGCCGGATACAACGCAGACGGTTTTCTTGCCCTTAATCGGCAGCTTGTTGAACAAGGCTGCTGCTACCGGAGTTGCGCCTGCACCTTCGGCAATCAGCTTCTGTTTTTCAATCAAGGTTAAAATAGCGGTTGCGATTTCATCTTCGCTGACGGTAACGATATCGTCAACATATTTGCTGATGAGCTCGTAGGTGTTTTCACCCGGAGTTTTTACGGCAATGCCGTCGGCAAAGGTGCTGACGTGCTCCAGTGTTTCGTATTTATGGTCATGGAAGGCGTTGTACATGCTGGCTGCGCCTTCTGCCTGTACGCCGTAAACCTTAACCTCCGGACGCAGGCTTTTGATAGCGAAGGCTACGCCGCTGATAAGGCCGCCGCCGCCAATCGGTACGATTACTGCTTCGACATCCGGCAGCTGGTCCAAAATTTCCAGACCGATGCTGCCCTGGCCGGCAATAACAAGTTCATCATCGTACGGATGGATAAAGGTCATGCCTGTTTCTTCCTGCAGCTGTACGGCGCGGTCATGTGCTTCGTCGTAGGCACCGGGGACGAGCTCCACCTGTGCGCCGAGGCGCTTGGTGTTTTCTACCTTCATAATCGGTGCTCCGTCCGGCATGCAGATGACGCTTTTGATGCCCATACTAGTTGCAGCCAGTGCCACGCCTTGCGCGTGGTTGCCGGCGCTGCAGGCGATTACGCCTTTGCTTGCTTCCTCAGGTGTAAGCTGGCTGATTTTGTAGTAGGCACCGCGTACCTTGAAGCTGCCTGTTACCTGTAGGTTTTCTGTTTTCAGATACAAGTTGTTGCCTTCGCTTAAATGCGGAGCAGCTATTAAATCTGTTTTACGTGCTACGCTTTTAAGGATGAAGGCTGCATGATAAATTTTGTCTAATGAGAGCATTTGGTTACCTTCTTTTCTTTCCCTTAATTATTATAGTATAAAATACTACATCAAGTATAAATTGATTGGCGCATTGCGTCAAGTGATTGTGTACATTTCCTGCTATGATAGTGTATAATAATATAATGAATAATTTTCAAAGGAGTGCATACAATGCAGTGGATAGAAGTTAATGTAGCGGTAACGCATGAAGCAGTTGAGGCCGTAGCGGATATGCTGACGAGCATCGGTTCTAAGGGAGTTGCGATTGAGGACCCGCAGCTGATTAATGATTTGCGCAACAGCGGTACCTGGGAGCTGTGCGATATTCCGGAGCAGGAGAATACCGAGGTTGTAACTGTCAGCGCTTATTATGCTGATGATGAGAAGCTGGAAAAACGCTTGGCAGAGATTGACGAGCAGCTGGCGCTGATTGAGGAGCGCATCGGCAAGTACCGTTTCGGCAATACCCGCTTCCGCAAGGTGAGTGAGCAGGATTGGGCTAACGAATGGAAGCAGTATTTCCATGTTACTCATGTGGGCAAGAGCCTTGTTATTAAGCCGAGCTGGGAGGAGTATGCTCCTAAGGAAGGCGAGCATGTTATTGAAATTGATCCGGGTATGGCTTTTGGTACCGGCACGCACCACACTACCAATATGATGATGGAGCGTCTGGAGAAGGTTATTACGCCTGATTCTACTGTGTTTGACGTTGGTACCGGCAGCGGTATTCTGGCGATTGCTGCGGCGATGCTGGGCGCCAAGTCTGTTAAGGCTGTGGATATTGACGCTGTGGCAGTGCGCGTGGCGAAGGAGAATGTTGCGGATAATGGCTTGAGCGAGCAGATTGAGGTGCGCGAGGGCGATTTGCTGCATGGCACCGATGGCAAGGCTGATGTTATTATTGCTAATATTATTGCCGATATTGTTATTATGCTGCTGCAGGATATTCCGCAGAAGCTGAATGACGACGGTGTGCTTTTGGCGAGCGGTATTATTGAGGAGCGCATGCCTGATGTGGAGGCTGTGGCGCAGGCGCAGGGCCTTTATGTTGACGCTGTTGACCATCGCGGCGGCTGGGTTGTTATGCAGATGAAGAAGAAGTAAGAAGTTGTGCATCGCAATTGCCAGTGTCACAACCCTTCCGTCTGCTCGCAAAGCTCGCAGCCACCTTCCCTTTCATGGAAGATATAATGGTATAGTGAAGTTTTAACCTTCGTTTCTTGCGAGCTTTATATGCTCCCTGAAAGGGAGCTGGCATTGCCGTAGGCGATGACTGAGGGTTGTTTCATTTTGCAATTAACATGTCTTTTGCTTTAAGCCATCCTTTTTGCCTCTCCTTGCACTCTTCGAGTATAACACGACCAGCATTTTTCATTTTATGAAAAATGGGTCTTAGTATAGGAGAGGTGCCGAGCTTGTCGAGGCGGAGAGGGGTATCATTTTTTACAGAAAGGAAACCTATATGCATCGTTTTTTTGTACCGCAATTATATAACGAAACAATGACTATTGAGGGCGTGGATGCACGTCATATCAGCAAGGTGCTGCGGATGCAGCCGGGTGCGCAGCTGCAGCTTGTGAGTGACGACGGCGTGAGTGCGCTGGCGGAGATTACTGCGATTGACAGCGAGTGCGTTACCGTGCATTGCCTGGAGAAGCTGGCGGAAAGCCATGAGCCGGCGGTACGCCTGATTTTGGCGCAGGGTCTGGCGAAAGGCGAGAAGATGGAGTTCATTATCCAAAAGGCTGTGGAGATGGGCGCTTACAGCGTGGTGCCTGTAGCTATGGAGCATTCCGTAGTACGCCTTGACGGTGCGAAGGCTGCCAAAAAGGTGGAGCGCTGGCAGAAAATTGCCGAGTCCGCAGCGAAGCAGAGCAAGCGTGATATTATTCCCGAGGTGCAGCCTGTGCAGACGATGGCACAGATGCTGGCGGCGAATGACTGCGCTACGAAGATTATCGCTTACGAGTGTGAGGATAAAAAGAGCCTGAAGGCGGCGCTGAAGGAGGCGCAGGCGAAGGGTGCGCTGACAGATTTGCTGCTGATTATCGGTCCTGAGGGCGGCATCAGCGAAGCGGAGCTGGAAATGGCACGCGCAGCAGGCGCTGTGCCTGTGTCGCTTGGCAGACGCATTCTGCGCGCAGAAACTGCAGGCCTTGTCGCTATTTCGGCTATTTTTTATGAAACCGGAGATTTAGGAGATTAAACATAGATGAGAAAAATTGCATTTTATACGCTGGGCTGTAAGGTCAACCAGGCTGATACTGCCAGCATGGAGGGGATTTTCCGTGCGTCTGGCTATGAGGTTGTGCCTTTCGGTGAACCGGCAGACGTTTATTTAGTTAATACCTGCGTTGTTACCAATACCGGTCAGCGCAAATCGCGTCAGATTATCAACCGCGCTGTGCGTCATAATCCACTGTCCCTGGTGGTTGTCACCGGCTGCTATCCGCAGACTGCGCCGGAGGAGGTGCGTGCTATCGAGGGTGTTGATGTAATCATCGGCAACCAGGAGCGCGGACGCATTGTGGAGCTGGTCGAAGAAGCACTGGAGCACAAGCGCACGGAGATTTTGGACAATGTGCAGCAGATGACTGTAGATACCAAATTTGAAGAGCTGGGCGTCGGTACCGAAACCGATAAAACTCGTGCCTTCCTCAAAATTCAGGAGGGCTGCAACCAGTATTGCACCTACTGCATTATCCCGTTTGCGCGCGGTCCGCTGCGCAGCCGTAGCCTGGAAAGCATCCGTGAGGAGGTTGGCAAGCTGGTTGCCGCAGGTTACAAGGAGGTTGTGCTCATCGGCATTCACCTTGGCTGCTACGGCAAGGAGCTGGCGAAGGAAGGCAAGCACGTTACTTTGTATGACGCAGTAAAGGCAGCGCTGAGCGTTGAAGGCGTGCAGCGTGTGCGCCTCGGTTCTTTGGAATCCGTGGAGGTGGAGCCGCGTCTGCTGCAGCTGATGGCAGAGGAACCGCGCCTGCAGCGTCACCTGCATTTGCCGTTGCAAAGCGGCTGCGACAAGATTTTGCGCGCTATGCACCGTCCTTATGATACCAAGCGCTTTGCGGAGCTGGTGAACGAAATTCGTGCGCAGGTGCCTGATGTGGCAATTACTACGGACGTTATCGTGGGCTTCCCCGGCGAAACCGAGGAGGACTTTGCGACTACTTTGGAATTTGCCAAGCAATGCGGCTTTGCTAAAATGCACATCTTCCCGTATTCCAAGCGCAAGGGTACGCCTGCTGCCGAAATGAAGGAGCAGGTGGATGAGGCAGTGAAGAGCGAGCGTGCGGCGCGTCTGGCGAAGGTGGACGAGGAGCTGCATCAAAAAATGCTGCAGAGCACTGTCGGCAAGGTAGAAGAGGTGTTGTTCGAGCAGCCTGTGGATGATGAGCATATGGAGGGCTTGTGCGGACCGTATCTGCGCGTTGTCGTTCCGGGAACGGCAGAGCTTGCCAACACCATTGCCAAGGTAAAAATTACCGGCATTAAAGAGGATTTTTTGTTGGGCGAATTGAATTAATTTGTGAAAAAATTATTTCTTTAGCAGGATAAAAGAAATAAATACAGAATATAACTAGATACGATAAACGAGAGGAGGGACATGAAATGGCTGAGGATTGTATTTTTTGCAAAATCATTAAGGGCGATATCCCTTCTACCAAAGTGTACGAAGATGATAAAATGATTGCTATCAATGACGTTGCTCCGGCTGCTCCGGTTCATGTGCTGCTGATGCCTAAGGACCACACAGTTAACATCACTACTGCGGACCCCGAGCTGGTTGCATATATGCTGGGCAAGGTTAAAATGATCGCTGAAAAGACCGGAATTGCCGAAAAAGGCTTCCGCGTTGTTATCAATACCGGCGATGAAGGCGGTCAGACAGTAAAACATTTACATATTCACGTAATTGGCGGCAAAGCTTTGGGTTGGCCCCCATGCTAAACCTTGACAATGCTTGTCTTTTCTTGTATAATTAATCAGTAAGTGTTTTTAGCTGGCAACAGATGAAAACTTAATTTGCATATACACTTCCCTAAGTGTGTGGAGGGAGGGAGAACAGATGGCAGAAATTAAAGTTGGCAAGAATGAAACTTTAGACAGCGCACTGCGCAGATTTAAAAGAGCAACCCAAAAGGCAGGCATTCTTTCTGAGGTAAGAAAACGCGAGCACTATGAAAAGCCGAGCGTTGCACGTAAGAAAAAATCCGAAGCAGCCAGAAAACGTAAAACCAGATAATTGGAGGCGGGCTGTATGTCTATAAAAGACCAATTGACTGCTGATATGAAGCAGGCCATGAAGGACAGAGAAGCAGGTAAGCTGCGTTTGTCTGTTATCCGCATGGTGCGTGCTAATATTAAAAATGTTGAAATCAATGACAAAAAGGAACTTACAGATGATGAGGTTCTGGCTGTCTTGATGAAAGAGGTCAAAATGCGTCAGGATTCTGTTGAGGAATTCCAAAAAGCAGGTCGTGACGAATTGGTTGCCCAAGCTAAGGAAGAAATTGCTATACTGAAAAAATATCTTCCGGAAGCTCTCAGCGATGACGAGCTGAAGGCTATCGTGGCAGAAGTTATTGCTGCTGTTGGCGCTACAAGTCCCAAGGATATGGGCAAGGTAATGCCGGCAGTTATGGCAAAAACTAAAGGCCGTGCTGATGGCAAACGTATTAACGTTATGGTTCGTGAATTGCTCAAATAACAACTGATAACCGTGCTAAGAGAAATCTTGGCGCGGTTATTTTACTTTATAGCGATTAGCGGACCGAAGGACTGCCTGCTTTCTTCGTACAGGAGGGCAGGCGGCTTTTTTATTGCAGCGGCAAGATCTTTTGCGAAAACATATTCAGCAGGTAAATTTTATTTCAAGGCGAATATAAATATATTATTATCTTTTTTACAGCTCAAAGGAGGCCGTTTTTATGGCATCTGGCTTCAGCTTTTTACGCACACAATTTCCCGGTCTGGAAAAAACAGGCGAGTTCGCGGAGCGCTATCTGTACAGCGATTCCAACTCCTGCCTTTTTAAGCTGGGCCTGCTGTGCGAAGATATCGTTAATAAAATGTTTGATTTTGACAATATAGCAATGCCTTATCAGATGAAGGATACACTGGTAAACAAAATCCGGCATCTGGTTTGCGGATTTGCGCCAAAGCGGCAATATACCGCGCGCTATGGCAGGCTGGCCTTCTTCCCTAGGCTTGAAAGAAATGCTGCAGGAAAATACTGCGGAGGGCAACGCTGCCTTAGATGCGCTGCCGTATGATTTTTTGCAGGATGAAAACGGACTGCATCTGCGCGATTATCAGCTGAAGGCTGTGCAGGCGGTGGATAATGCAGTGCGCTGCGGCAAGCGGACGGCGCTGCTGGCGATGGCCACCGGCACCGGCAAAACGCGCACGGTTTTGGGCATGATTTACCGCTTTTTGAAGGCAAAGCGCTTTAAGCGTATTTTATTTCTTGTTGACCGCAATGCCTTGGGCGTGCAGGCGCAGGATGTCTTTAAAGAGGTGAAGCTGGAAAGCCTGCAGACGCTGGACCAGATTTACAATATCAAGGAGCTTACCGATAAGCTGATTGATGCGGAAACTGCCGTGCATGTTGCTACCGTACAGGGCATGATGAAGCGCATTATGTACGCCGAAAGCGAGGACCGCATTCCCGCAGTCAGCGATTACGATTTGATTATTATCGACGAGGCTCACCGCGGTTATATTCTGGATAAGGAAATGGCGGAGGAGGAGCAGCTTTACCGCGACCAGCGCGATTACCAGAGCAAGTATCGCTATGTGCTGGATTATTTTAACGCGGTAAAAATTGCGCTCACCGCAACGCCTGCCCTGCAGACGACAGAAATTTTCGGCGAGCCTGTTTATACCTACACCTATCGTGAGGCTGTGCTGGACGGTTATCTTATTGACCATGACGCACCGCATCAGCTGACAACTAAGCTCAGCGAGCATGGAATTCAGCTCAAAAGGGGCGATACTGTTAAATATATCAATAAGCAGACAGGCGAGCTTGATACGGCTTATTTGGACGATGATGTCGATTTTGACGTCGACCAGTTCAACCGCAAGGTTATCGTGCCCGAATTCAACAGGGCTGTGCTGGCGGAGATTGCCAAAAATCTTTATCCCGATGCACCGGAAACCTACGGCAAAACGCTGATTTACGCTGCTACCGATACGCATGCCGATATGATTGTGAGCATACTGCAGGAGCTTTATGCCAAGGATAATCTGGACAGCGATGCGATTATGAAGATTACCGGCAGCGTGGCCAACGGTGACCAGAAAAAGATTCAGGAAAAAGTCAAGCGCTTTAAGAATGAACGCTTCCCGAGCATTGTCGTAACAGTGGATTTGCTGACTACCGGTATCGACGTGCCAGAGATTACCACGCTGGTGTTTATGCGCTGCGTGAAATCGCGTATCCTGTTTGAGCAGATGCTGGGACGTGCAACGCGCCGCTGCGATAAAATCGGCAAGGATCATTTTGAGATTTATGACCCGGTGGGCGTATATGACAGCCTGCAGCCGGTGGTGACCATGCCTGCCGTTGCCAATCCGCAGATTTCCGTGAAGGATTTGCTGAAGCAGCTGGCGGAAGCGGAGGAGCCGGAGGCGATTACCGATATTGCCAAGCAGGTGGCCTTAAAGCTGCGCCGCAAGCTGAACAGGCTGGACGAGCAGACGAAGAAGGAGTTTGTGCTGGCGACAGGCAAGGATGTGGCAGACTTTGCCGGCGAGCTGCAGAAGGCGGATGCCGCCAAGGCCAAGGAGCTTTTGCTGCAGCACCAGGAGGCGTTGGTGCAGCTGGAAAAATACCGGGCCGGCGGCAATATGGTCGGCATGATTTATGACGGCAAGGATGAGCTTACCGGCCATACACGCGGTTACGGTGCGCACAAAACCAAGCCCGGCGATTATCTGAACGATTTTGCGGCGTATTTAAAGAGCCACGCTAACGAAATTGCTGCCCTGCATATCATTTGCACCCGTCCGAAGGATTTGACGAAGGCGCAGCTGAAGGAGCTGCTGCTGACGCTTGATGCCAACGGCTTTACGGCGCTGCAGCTGAACGATGCCTATTCGGAATACACGAACAGCACGATGGTGGCAGGCATTATCAGCCTTATCAGGCGCTATATGCTGGGAACGGAGCTGGTGAGCAAAAATTCACAGCTGAGCCGTGCCTTTGACAAGCTGAACAAAAACCACAAATTTACGCCTGCCCAGCAGAAGTGGCTGGATATTATCCGCAGCTATATGCAGCAGCAGGATATTTTGAGCGTGGAGGCCTTTAAGGAGGACAAGCGATTGCAGCGCTTGGGCGGTTATGCACGGGCACAAAAAATATTCGCCGACGATTTGGATAATATCGTGAGCGAATTCAATGGTTATTTATATGAAGATGGATGCAAAACTGCGTGAATACACAGGAGATTGTAGCAAAGCTCTGGAATTTGTGTAACGTGCTGCGTGATGACGGCATTACCTATCATCAGTACGTTACGGAGCTGACATATATTTTATTTTTGAAAATGGCCAAGGAAACCGGCAGCGAGGAAAATATCCCGGAGGGCTATCGCTGGGATGATTTGCTGGCGCGCAAGGGCCTGGAGCTGAAGAGCTTTTACAAGGATTTGCTTGATTACCTGGGCGAGCAGTGCACGGGACGCATTCAGGAGATTTACAAGGGCGCGGCGACGAACATCGACGAGCCGAAGAACCTGGAAAAGATTATTAGGACGATTGACGAGCTGGACTGGTTCAGCGCGAAGGAGGAGGGCCTGGGTAATCTTTACGAGGGACTGCTGGAGAAAAACGCTAACGAAAAGAAGAGCGGCGCTGGGCAGTACTTCACTCCGCGTGTGCTGATTGACGTAATGACGCGCCTGGTGGCTCCCAAGGCCGGCGAGCGCTGCAACGATCCTGCCTGCGGTACCTTCGGCTTTATGATTGCTGCCAGCAATTTCGTGCGTGAGCAGACGAACGATTTCTTTGATTTGGATGAGGAAACCGCGGAGTTTGAATATACGCAGGCCTTCACCGGCTGCGAGCTGGTGCATGATACGCACCGTTTGGCGCTGATGAACGCGATGCTGCATGACATCCAGAGCAAAATTATTTTGGGTGATACGCTTTCCAACGTGGGCAAGGAGATGCAGGGCTATGACGTGGTGCTGACAAACCCGCCCTTCGGTACGAAAAAAGGCGGCGAGCGTGCAACGCGCGACGACTTTACCTATCCCACGAGCAACAAGCAGCTGAACTTCCTGCAGCACATTTACCGCAGCCTGAAGGCTGACGGCAAGGCACGCGCTGCCGTAGTGCTGCCGGATAATGTGCTTTTTGCCGACGGTGACGGCGAAAGGATTCGTGTCGACTTAATGGATAAGTGCAATCTGCACACTATTCTGCGCTTGCCGACAGGTATTTTTTACGCGCAGGGTGTCAAGACCAACGTACTTTTCTTTACGCGCGAAAAAACGGATAAGGACAGCACCAAGGCCGTGTGGTTTTATGATTTGCGCACCAATATGCCGTCCTTCGGCAAGACGAACCCGCTGAAGGCGAGCGACTTTGCTGGCTTTGAGGCTGCCTACACGGCAGAGGACAGAAGCAAGGTAGAGGACGAGCGCTGGCAGTGCTTTACGCGTGAGGAAATCGCGCAAAAGGGCAACAGTCTGGATTTGGGCCTGATTAAGGATGACAGCGTGCTGGATTACGAGGATTTGCCGGACCCGGCGGAAAGTGCGGCGGAGGCTGCGGAAAAGCTGGCGGAGGCCGTGGATTTGCTGCAGAGTGTGGCGCAGGAGCTTAGGAGCTTGCAAAGATAAGAATATAGTGAAGGATGAAGGAAGAAAAAGGCTCCCCTCGGGGGGAGCTGGCGCCCGCAGGGCGACTGAGAGGGGAGTGCTGTTATTATGCTTAGCAATAAAACCCCTCTCCGTCATCGCTACGCGATGCCACCTCTCCCCAAGGAGAGGCTTTCCTGCATCCTGCGCACAATTCAAAACTTGCAAAGCTATGGATTGTGTGGTATATTAGATATAGAAAAGACAACCGCCCACAGAGGTGGGTTGCCTAGTAGGTTAAGAAAAATCCGCTCCGTACTCGTCAAAGTCTTGGGGCGGTTTTTCTATGTCCGTAACTTTTTTACTTTTTGTTCTTAAAAATGAACGTAAGTAATGCTACGATAAAAACGCCAAAGGACATTAAATCCTGAAAGCTGAAATATACCATAGACATCACCTCCATTCGTAGAGAATGAAGGCAACACCACCCTGCAACACGGTTGTCAAAAACATTTTATCATAAATTATAGATTAAAGCAATAACATGTTTGCTTATAAAGGAGAGCTGGCAATGCCAAAGAAAAAGACAGCATTGACAATAGAAGAACGCTTGCAGCAGGCGCTGGTGCCTGCGGAGGAACAGCCTTATGAGGTGCCGGAGAATTGGGGGTGGGTAAGGCTTGGAGCAATAGCTGAAATTGTTACTGGTGGAACTCCTAGCAAAAAGCACCCTGAGTATTATGGTGGAAACTTTCCTTTTTATAAACCTAGTGATTTAGATCAAGGAAGATTAACATATGATGCTTCTGAGTATTTAAGTGAAGAAGGCAAAAAAGTTTCTCGAATCATACCTAAAAACTCAACAGCAGTCTGTTGTATTGGCAGTATTGGTAAGTGTGGTTATTTGATGTGTGAAGGCACTACCAATCAACAAATAAATTCTGCTATACCTAAAATTAACAGCTTATGCTTGTATTATTATCTTTGTACGGAGAATTTTGTTCAGAATTTGCTTTCGATGGCTTCTGCAACTACTATAGCTATTGTTAATAAGAGTAAAATGGAAAGCTGTGCTTTTCCTCTCCCTCCACTCTCCGAACAGCAACGCATTGTTGAGCGCATCGAAGAGCTTTTTGCCAAGCTCGACGAAGCAAAGGAAAGACTGCAGGAGGTTGCCGACAGCTTTGCCGTGCGCAAGGCAGCAATTCTGCACAAGGCATTTACGGGCGAGCTGACAAAGCAGTGGCGTCGGGAAAACGGCGTGAGCGATGAAAGTTGGGAAGAGAAAAAGTTTTCTGAAGTTGCTGTTATTAAATCTAATTTGGTTTCTCCGTTTGATTACTTAGATTATCCTCATATTGCACCAGATTGCATAGAAAAGTTCACTGGTAGACTTTTATCATATAGAACCATCAGAGAAGATAATGTGAAAAGTCCCAAGCATCTTTTTTATCAAGGACAGATATTATATTCTAAAATACGTCCGTACTTATCTAAAGCAATAATAGCTGATGTAGATGGATTATGCAGTGCTGATATGTATCCGATTGAAGCATTGTGTAATATAAAATATTTATTAAAGTATATGTTATCAACAGAATTTTTGGAGCAGTCTACGACTGCTGGCTCAAGAAGTCTGTTACCGAAGATTAACCAAAAGGAATTATCTAGTATATCTGTTCCACTCCCCTCCCTCTCCGAACAGCACGAAATCGTGCGCCTCATCGACGACCTGCTGGCGTGCGAGCGCAAAGCACAGCAGGCAACGGAGCAGGCGCTGGAGCTGCTGCGGCAGGTGCTGGCGGAAAACTGAAGCTGAATAAAAATCAAGACCTTGGCAGCGGCAAAAGCTGATGCTAAGGTCTTTTTTAGCGTCTTACAGCTAAACATTTGGATACCCCATAGCTGTTCATGCGAACCTTAGACATTCCGGCTTACAGTTAACCCCAACCTTAGTCACGCCAGTCTGGGCATAAGCTAACCACAGATTTGTAAACACTACCGCGTATACCGTTCGGCAGAACTACAAAAAAATAGCTATTTTCAGCAAAGCGATTTAGCTTATTTAAAGCTTTTTGGTAAAACTTTTTCCCGAAAAAGTTTTTGCTTTGCCGCGCTTTTCAGAAAGCGCGAACCTTTCTTGCAACTTCTTTCAGTTATGAAAGAAGTTGATGTTACGAATCACGCCGGTGATTTTGTTTGAAGATGGTTCGCAGCCTTTAGCAGCATAAACTTTAAATTTACTTCAAGCTTTTACTCTGTTATACTATAAATGTACAAGCGTTGAGGAGGTGCAGTCATGCCATTGGAATATTATTTTATGCTGGCGGGCCTTGTCCTGCTGCTGATAGAATTTGTTGTGCCGGGCTTCGGAATTTTCGGTGTCAGCGGCATGGTGTGCCTGACAGTCGGCGGCTTTTACGTTTTGGGCGGCAATGCCTGGGCGGCGCTGGTGCTGTTGGCAGTGTATCTGTTTTTGGTGCTGGTAATTACGCTGCTGTGCGTGTATCTGCCCAAGGAAAGCAAGTATAATCCCTTTGTGCTGTGGACACGCCAAAAAAACAGCGAGGGCTACACCGGCGGCAAAAACTGGAGCATGCTGGTGGGCAAAAGAGGCACAGCCTTGACTACGCTGCGTCCTGCAGGCACGATTCTGGTGGACGGCAAGCGTCTTGACGTAAGCAGTCAGGGAGATTATATCGAAAAGTCTGCGCCCGTGATTATCGTGCGGGTAGAGGGCAGCAAAATTTTTGTAGAACAGACGAAGGAGTGACATTATGGATTTGTTATTCAGTATGATTTTCGGCAGTGGCTTTGCAGTAATCATTGCTATTGCCGGTATCGCGATTTTTCTTAACTTTGTGCCGTTAGGCCTGTGGATTTCGGCAATCGCCGCCGGTGTTAACGTGGGCATTTTCAACCTTATAGGTATGCGTCTGCGCCGTGTGCCCGCGTCACAGATTGTGCTGCCGCTGATTAAGGCGAACAAGGCAGGCCTTGACGTAAACGTCAACCAGCTGGAGGCGCATTATCTGGCAGGCGGTAACGTGGACCGCGTTATTGATGCTTTGATTGCTGCCCACAGAGCGCAGATTGAGCTAAGCTTTGAGCGTGGCTGTGCCATTGACCTTGCGGGACGCAATGTGCTGGAGGCTGTGCAGATGAGCGTTAACCCCGAGGTTATCGAAACTCCGGTAGTAAGTGCTGTTGCCAAGGACGGCATTGAGCTGAAGGTAAAGGCACGCGTAACTGTGCGCGCCAACATTGACCGCCTGGTAGGCGGTGCCGGCGAAGCAACGATTATTGCGCGTGTCGGCGAAGGCATTGTAACAAACGTAGGCTCCAGCGCCGACCACAGCAAGGTACTGGAAAACCCCGACTATATTTCCAAAACGGTTTTGGACAAGGGTCTTGATGCAGGCACCGCTTTTGAAATTCTTTCCATTGATATTGCGGACGTAGATGTAGGCCGTAACATCGGCGCTGCGCTGATGACCGACCAGGCGGAGGCTGACAAGCGCATTGCTCAGGCACGCGCTGAGGAACGCCGTGCGATGGCTGTTGCCAAGGAGCAGGAAATGAAGGCCTATACACAGGAAATGCAGGCGAAGGTTGTGGAAGCACAGGCTAAGGTGCCGACAGCTATGGCGGAGGCACTGGCCAACGGCCGCTTGGGCGTAATGGATTACTACCGACTGAACAATATTCAGGCAGATACGCAGATGCGCCGCACGATTGCTGAGGTAAGCCCGGAGGGCGAGGAAAAGCCTGAGGGCGGCAAATAAGCGAGGTGCAGCTTATGGGCGGTTTATTTGACAGTGATTTAATCCCCCTGCTTTTTGTCCTCGTAATGCTGGCCAACGTATTTTTGGACAGGCGCAACCGTCGCCGCAGGCAGCAGGAACAGCCGCAGGAAACGGCGGAGCCGACGCAGGCAGAGCAGCAAACGCAGGCTAAGCCTAAGGATATTGCCGCCGAGTTTGAACGCCGTCTGAAAAAGACGACGGAGGAGGCGCAGGCACGCAAGCGTCAAAGCAGCCAAGGCGTAGTGCATGACGGAACGCGTGTGCGCCGTGATGATGGCAGCAGAGTTCACCGTGACGGCGAAGCATTGCATGACCATACCGGCAGAATTCACCGTGAAAATGAAGCCCTTGTGCATGACAAGGGCAAGGTTTATTATGACCCCCGCGGTGATTACAGCTATGATGAAGCAAAGATGAACGCTGCCGCAGCGGCGTTTAACGCACGCTACGCACAGCAGGCTCAGCCTGCGCCCAAAAAGCGCGTCAAGCTGAAGCATGCGGAGCTGGTCAACGGCATTATCATGGCAGAGGTATTAGGAAAACCGCGCGCTCTTAACCCCTACGAGGAGCGCTGATTTAAAGATTCTCGCAAACAGTAAGGAGATGTTGGAGAATGCTGGAAAAGCTGGATTTGAGTAAAAAAGTGTCCAAGGAAGAATACAACAGGCAGATGGAAGTGCTGGGTGAACGCCTGGGAAAGGCGCAGCGCCTGGCGCGCGATGCCAAAAGACCGGTTATCATCGTGTTTGAGGGCTGGCGCGGTGCACGCCGCAGTGCGCTGATTAACGAAATGATGCAGCAGATGGATGCCCGCGGCTTTAATGTTTATTCCAGCGTGCGTTTACGCGGTGTAATGCAGGAGCAGCCGTTTTTCGGCGCCTTCTGGAAGCGTTTGCCGGCGTTGGGACATATTGCCGTTTATCACCGCAGCTGGTATTATCTGAAAAACGCCAACGAGATGGCAGATAAGGCAGAGGACGCTTCCAAATATCCTGCTGTTTCCTTTGAGCATATCAACAACTTTGAAAAAATGCTCACGGACGATAATTATCTCGTGCTTAAATTTTTCCTGCATCTGTCACCGGAGCAGCAAAAGAAAAATATTGCCAAGAATGCCAAAACACTGGGCAAGGCGTGGCGTGATCTGAATCCGGCTCTTGATGAAAGCGAAGATTACGATAAATTTTTGCCGCATTACGAAAAAATGCTGGAGGCTACCGATACGGTAAACGCTCCCTGGCACCTGATTGCCGACGATGATCCGCGCAGCGCGCGTCTGGAGGTATTCGGCACGATTGCCGATGCTATCGAAAAGGCCGTGCAGATGCCTGCAGAGCCTGCTGCCGACAAGCGCACTGCGGCCACCTACGATGTGCTGAGCAAGATTGACGCCAATAAGGAGCTTACTAAAGAAGAATATAAGGAAAAGCTCGATAAGTACCAGAAAAAGCTGACACAGCTGCAGATTGAAATGTTCAAGGCGCAGATTCCGGTAGTTATCGGCTTTGAGGGCTGGGACGCTGCCGGCAAGGGCGGTGCTATCCGCAGACTGACGGCGGCACTGGACCCGCTGGGCTTCCATGTGCATCCGATTGCGGCGCCGAACGTGGTTGAAAAGCAGTTCCATTATCAGTGGCGCTTCTGGACCAGACTGCCGCAGCCTGGCACCATAGCAATTTTTGACCGCACCTGGTACGGCCGTGTTATGGTAGAGCGCATCGAAGGCTTTGCCAAGCCGCAGGAATGGCAGCGCGCCTACGATGAAATTAAGGACATGGAGGCGCAGTGGAGCGAGCACGGTATCGCTATTGCCAAATTCTGGCTGCAGATTGACAAGGAGGAGCAGCTGCGACGCTTCAATGACCGTCAGGCTGACCCCAATAAGCAGTGGAAGATTACGGACGAGGACTGGCGTAACCGTGATAAATGGGATGCCTACGAAGCGGCAGTCAACGAAATGCTGGTGCGCACCGATACCTCGTATGCACCGTGGACTGTGGTCGAGGGCAACAACAAATATTATGCCCGCTTAAAGGTTTTGCAAACAGTTATCGATTTGTTTGAACGCAAATTGGCAGAAAAAAATCAGTAAAATACAAGAGGATATCAGCGTAGTTTTGCGCTGATATTTTCTTAATACATTATAGATACTCGGAGAGGAAATGCTTTGTCCTGGATAATCAAAAACTATATTAAAGAAACAAGAGAAAATGAAACCGGCGCGCAGGTGTATCCGCCGGGCTTACGCCATCCGGTAGCGTTTATTTACCCCAACGTCTACCATCTGGGCATGTCGAACCTGGGAATGCACATTCTGTATCAGATGATTAACGAGCGCGGTGACAGCGCCTGCGAACGCTTCTTTTTGCCGGATAAACGCCTGCAGCAGGAGCATATCAAAAGCAAAACACCGCTGCTGAGCCTGGAAAACCAGCGTCCGCTGGCAGACTTTGACGTTATCTTCGTCATGCTGTCCTTTGAAATGGATTATAATAATCTGCTGACGGTGCTTGATTTGGGCAATATCCGCCTGCGGGCGGCGGAGCGCAATCAGCGCGAACCGCTGGTGATTATCGGCGGTCCCTGTGCTACCTTTAATCCCGAGCCGTTGGCTGCAGTGGCTGACGCCTTTGTTATCGGCGAGGGTGAGGAAACAGTGCAGCACGTGCTGGATACCATCTACCGCGAGGAAAGCAAGCAAGAGCGCTTGGCGGCGTTGGCGCAGGTGCCGGGCGTTTATGTTCCCAGCCTGTATACGGCGCAGTACGATGACGAGGGCGAGTTTACTGCCCTGCTGCCGCAGGAAGGTGCGCCTGCGAAGGTAGCGCGCCAGTGGGCGCGTGATATCGACGCGTATCCGCACACCTCTGCTATCGTGACGAGCGGAACGGAATTTGAGGATATGTTTATCGTCGAGGTGGCGCGCGGCTGCGGCCGTCACTGCCGCTTCTGCATGGCAGGCTACTGCTTCCGCAAGCCGCGTCCGCGTAAGCTGGAAAATATTTTGGCAGATATCGCCAAGCGCCCCGAGCGCACGAAAAAGGTGGGCCTGATGGGCGCTGCCGTTTCCGACCATCCGCAGATGGCGGAGCTGACGGAATACTTGGTAGAGCATAAGATACCGTTTTCCGTGGCCAGCATGCGCGCAGATATGCTCACGGAGCAGATTGCGCATGCACTGGCGCAGAGCGGACAGCGCACGATGACCGTAGCGCCGGAGGCTGGCAGCGAGCGTATGCGCGCTGCGATTAACAAGGGCATTACGGAGGAGCACGTTTATAATTCTATCGAGATGGCTGCTGCTGCCGGAATGCGCAACATCAAGCTGTATTATATGATCGGTCTGCCGGGAGAAGAGGACGAGGATATTGTTGAAACGGTGGAGATGATTAAACGCGTGCGTGCCAAGATGGATGCTGTGGGCAACAAGGGCGAGCTGGTTATTTCGGTCAACGGCTTTGTGCCCAAGCCTTTTACGCCGTACCAATGGGCGCCGCTGTGCAATGTGCGCACGCTGAAGAAGCGCTTTAAAATTTTGGGTGACGGTCTGAAGAAGGAAAAGCGCATCAAGCTGATTACCGAATCGCTGAAGGAAACCGTGGTGCAGTCCGTACTGGCGCGCGGCAGCAGACGTATCGGCGAAGCGTTGCTGAAGGCGCATGTGGAAGGCCGCAGCCTGAAGCAGGTGCTGAAGGAAGAAGGCCTGGATGCCGAGGAGCTGGCGGAGCGCGAGCTGCAGGTAGGCCAGCCGCTGCCCTGGCAGCATCTGGATATGGGCGTAACGCAGGAATATCTTGCGGCCGAACTGCAGCGCAGCGAAAGCGGCAAGTTTACGCCGATGTGCTTTGACGGCTGCCGTCGTTGCGGTGTCTGCCGGGAGTAAGGCTTAGGCAGTGAAATGACTGCTGTTAACAAAAAAATTAAGCATCCCTACACTTTTTGCAGTAAAAGTGTGGGGATGCTTTTGTTTTTTTACGCTATAATGATGCTGAGGAACCCAGCTTTTGCTGCTTCGGAAGCGGTAACAACCCTTCCGTCTGCTCGCCGGTGCTCGCAGCCACCTCCCCTTACAGGGGAGATATAAAGGAATTACAAAACTATAAGGTTGATAATTCTCTGTATATCTTCTGCGGGTAACCGAAAGACAGATGCTTGTTGTAAAAAATAAGCAGCCTGTGTCTGAAATTTGTTGATTGAGGGATTTTGTACCGCAATCAAGGGAGGGATATACATATGAAAAAGAATTTGTTTTTGGGCATTACCTTGGGGATGGCGTTCTTGGCCAACACCGCTTTTGCTCATCTCAGCGGCGGTTATCTTTCGGATATTATTGATGAACATCCGCGCTGGCCGTTGGCAACTCAATGTATTGCTACGGATGTTAACTTAAGAACAGAGCCTAACACAAACTGTGAGATAGTAACCATGCTGCAAAACGGCGATAAATTTTATGCAAGAAAGGTAGTGTTTATACCTAACAGTAAATATGTGTGGGTGTACGGAACTACCGAAAAAGGCTACAGAGGCTACATGTATAACCAATTTATAGGTGCGTTGCCTGATGGCCAATATGCTCATTCAGATGAAGGACGCTTTCAGGCTGCGGTAGAGGCAAACTGGTTTAACGATCCCGTCGGCTATGCAGCAGGCTCCGGCTACAGCATGGGCAGAGTAGAGCATGCCGACGATATGAATATTGCTTATGACCTTAATAAGGTGCAGGTAGGTCCGCGAGTGTTCTACACGAGAGCCTTTGACGGAAAAACCTATCAGGTAGTGATTAACAAGGCTCCCGGCGAGATGGCAGGCTACGCAGTCGGACAGCATTTTGATCAGAAAGAGCGGAATAATTTTTACGATATGATGCGGAGAATCGGCTGGCACGAGTCTGCTGTTGATATTGAGGAGCCGACAAACAGTATCGTGTGGGAAAAATCTGTGCTTGATGCGGATGGCTTTGACAGACCTGCCAAGCAGCTGATTATCACGCTGAATGATAATGACGTGATTGAGAGCTTTACTTACATCAATTATGATCTCGATTAGCTTGCCTGCAAAAATTTATCCCTGAAATGCAAAAAACCTGCTCTTTTCAGAGCAGGCCAGCTTGTAAGAATTAAGCCATAGCGTTGATTCTCTTTGCAAGTCTGGATTTTTTGCGAGCTGCAGCATTCTTATGGATAATGCCTTTGCGAGCTGCTTTATCGAGCAAACCGGAAGCAGTAGCCATAGTAGCTTGAGCGTCTTCTTTAGCGCCGGTTTTAGTCAGAGCCTCTACTTTGCGGGAAGCATTGCGGAGAGCTGCTTTAATCGGAGCGTTTTTAGCACGACGTTCTGCGTCGGTCTTTACACTGCGGATGGAAGATTTAATGTTCGGCAACGAATTTCACCTCCTGAATTTTCTTGTACTGCATTATTCTACCACGAATGCGAGCATTATGCAAGAGAAAATCACAAATATGCCTGCCTGTTCCTGTAAAAAATATTTTGCGGACGCTTGACCTGGAGCTGACTCCAAATGCTAAAATATAAGCAGAAAGCAGGAAAACAATCCTGGCAGGAGGTAAGCGGGATGAAAATAAACGAAGTAAGCAAAATGTATGACATTACAGCGGACACGCTGCGTTATTATGAGCGCATCGGCCTGATTCCGGCTGTCAACCGCAACGAAAGCGGTATTCGCGACTATACCGAAACAGACTGCAACTGGGTAAACTTTGCCAAATGCATGCGTGCGGCAGGTATTTCAGTAGAAAGCCTGATTGAATATGTGGCGCTGTTTCAGCAGGGCGATAAAACGCGGGCGGCACGCAAGGAAATTTTAATCGAGGAGCGTGCCAAGCTGCTCGAGCGCATGGCGCAGATGCAGGAAACGCTCGAAAAGCTAAATTATAAAATTGACAATTACTACAAGTGCGTTGAATTTGAGGATAGCAAACTGAAATAAAACGCAGTACGAGGAGAGATGGCGCCGAGCTGTCTCTCTTTTTAGTTTACAGGCTTTGCCGTATAATGGTATAATAATTAGTACTAATAAAACAGGCTCAAGCCAATATTGGCCTGAAATAATACATTTTAATGAAGGAGCAGGAAGAGTAATTTATGATTGAACAAAATCACATTCGCAACTTTTCTATTATCGCCCATATAGATCATGGCAAGTCTACCCTGGCGGACAGATTGATTGAATATACAGGAACGCTGAGCAAGCGTGAGATGGAGGAGCAGATTCTCGATTCCATGGATTTGGAGCGTGAACGCGGCATCACCATCAAGGCGCAGGCTGTGCGCAGCATTTACAAGGCGCGCAACGGCGAGGAGTATATGCTGAACTTTATCGACACCCCGGGCCACGTAGACTTTACCTACGAGGTTTCGCGTGCATTGGCAGCGTGCGAGGGTGCACTGCTGGTTATCGACGCTACTCAGGGCATTGAAGCGCAGACTTTGGCTAACGTGTATCTGGCGCTGGATAACGATCTGGAGATTATCCCGGTTATCAACAAAATTGATTTGCCGAGTGCCGACCCTGAGCATGTTAAAAGGGAAATCGAGGACGTTATCGGTATTGATGCGTCCGACGCAGTTCTGTGCAGTGCCAAAACCGGCATTGGCATCGAGGACGTACTGGAAGCAATCGTAGCGCGCGTGCCGGCGCCGCAGGGCGATGCGGAAGCACCGCTGAAGGCGTTGGTATTTGACTCCAAATTTGACGCTTACAAGGGCGTAGTTTTATATATACGCATTATGCAGGGCCGTCTGCGCAAGGGCATGAAGATTCGCATGATGGCAACCGGTGCGGAATTTGATGTTACCGAGGTCGGTTACTTCAAACCGGGCATTGTCAATGTTGATGAGCTGGAGGAGGGCCAGGTAGGCTTCTTTGCTGCCAGCATCAAAAACGTTAAGGATGCACGCGTAGGCGATACCGTAACAGATGCCGATAATCCTGCCGAAAAAGCGTTGCCCGGTTACCGCAAGGCTACACCGATGGTATACTGCGGTTTGTATCCGGTAGAGAATTCCGATTACGATAACCTGCGTGATGCTTTGGAAAAGCTGCAGCTGAACGATGCTTCTCTGGTGTTTGAGCCGGAGACATCTACCGCGCTGGGCTTTGGCTTCCGCTGCGGCTTTTTGGGCCTGCTGCATATGGACGTTATCAAGGAGCGCCTGGAGCGCGAATATAATCTGAGCCTGATTACTACCGCACCGAACGTTATTTATGAGGTGTTCCGTACAAACGGCGACGTTGAAATGGTAGATAACCCGTCCCTCTTCCCGGACCCGACTGTTATCGACCATGTTGAGGAGCCTTTCGTTAATGCAACCATCATTGTGCCGAAGGATTATGTAGGCGCTGTTATGGAGCTGAGCCAGGAAAAACGCGGTGAATACGATAACATGACCTATCTTGATGATACCCGTGTTATGATTCACTACGCATTACCGCTGAGCGAGATTATCTTTGACTATTTTGACCGTCTGAAATCCGCTACCCGCGGTTATGCTTCCCTGGACTACGAGCTGTCCGGCTACCGTTATTCCGATCTGGTAAAGGTAGATATCCTGCTGAACGGCGAGCCTGTCGATGCGCTTTCCGCGATTGTGCATAAGGAATTTGCTACTGTTCGCGGCCGTCAGCTGGTTGAAAAGCTGCGCAGCCTGATTCCGCGTCAGATGTTTGAAATTCCGGTACAGGCAGCAATCGGCAACAAGGTTATTGCCCGCGAAAACGTCCGCGCTATGCGTAAGGATGTACTGGCGAAATGCTACGGCGGCGATATCAGCCGTAAGCGTAAGCTGCTGGAAAAACAGAAGGAAGGTAAAAAGCGCATGAAGCAGGTTGGCAGTGTAGAGCTGCCGCAGGAGGCATTCATGGCGATTCTGAAAATGGACTAAGGCTTAGCGCTTAGTCGATAGTGTCTGATAGATAGGAGCAATGCAATTATGATGATACAACTGCAAGGCTTGCTTTCGACAATCACATTTTTGGATGTTATAGATATTGTCGTCGTTGCCTATTTTCTTTACCGTTTGTTCCTGATGCTGAAAAACACCCGTGCCGCAACACTGGGCAAGGGTCTCATGGTGCTGATAGGCTTCACGCTTATCTGCCGTTGGCTGAACCTGCATGTTATCAGCTGGCTGCTGGAAAAGAGTATGACGGTGATTATGGTCGCCCTGCCTGTTGTCTTTCAGCCGGAGCTGCGCCGTGCTCTGGAGCAAATCGGCCGCGGCAAGCTGTTTCATAAGGGCAGCGAGCTGGACGAGCAGGAGCTGGAGGAAATGCTGGATTCCGTTGCTCATGCCACTAAGGTGATGAGCAAAAACAAGGTAGGTGCGCTGATGGTCTTTGAGCGTGCTACCGGTCTGGCAGAGCGTATCGAAACCGGTGTGCCGATTGACGGTCTGGTGAGCTCTGGACTGCTGCAGAACATTTTTGTTAAGGATACACCGCTGCATGACGGCGCTGTCGTTATCCGCGGCAACCGTGTTGTTGCTGCCTGCTGCCTGCTGCCGCTTACGGAAAACCGTAATTTGAGCCAGGAGCTTGGTACCCGCCATCGTGCAGCTATCGGTATGTCCGAGCAGTCCGATGCGATGATTCTTGTTGTCAGCGAGGAAACCGGTACGATTTCCATCGCCCGCAACGGCGAGCTGATGCGCTACCTGACGGTGGATGATGTGAAGGAAATTTTGCGCACGGCAATTTTCCGTCCGCATGCAGCAGTTAAGAATTCTTTGGTTGATAGAATCAAGAGCTTGTGGGGCGGTGAGAAAAAATGAGATTTTTGCAAAGGCTGGCGCGTAAGGAAAACCTGTTGGCACGAATTATCTGCCTGCTCATGGCCTGTGGCCTGTGGGTATATGTAATGACTGACCAGAATCCTATTATCGAGCGTAATATCGAGGTGCGCCTGCAGCAGAGAAATCTGCCGCAGAATATGATGGTCTTTAATGCTCCCGATAAAATTCTGGTTAAGGTGCGCGGCTCGCGTGCCAAGCTGAGTTCCGATAATCTGAGTGCCGAAATCAATGCTTCTATCAATTTAAAAAATATAACCGAAGGTCAGCAGAGTCTGCCGATTACGGTAACATACTCCGGCGGCGAGATTGTATCTGTAACGCCTAAGGAGGTTTCCGTATATGTGGATACGGTAAGCGAGAAAAAGGTTCCCGTTACTACGCGTATCGTGGGAGCTGTGAACGGTGATATGACCATCGGCAGCAGTATAATTACTCCGGCGGAGGTTACGCTGCGTGGCGCAACACATCGTATTGATAAGGTAAACCGCGTTGTTGCTCCGATTGATATCAGCAATCATAGCGGTAGCTTCCAGACGGAAAGCGAGCTGGTTGCCGTGAGTGACGACGGTTACGATATTCCTAATATGAGAATTATCCCTGAGCGTGTAATGGTGCAGGCTAATATGGTCAGCCAGATGCACTCGCTGGATATTCCGGTGAAATTGGTTATGAGCGGTGATTTGCCTGCCGGAGTTGTTGTTACTAAGACCGAGATTGCTCCGGAGAGCATCCGTGTGACTGCGCCTCCGTCTGTGCTGAAGGAGCTGAAGGATGTCAAGACTAAGCCGGTGGATGTAAGCAAGCTGACCGGTAGCACCGTTGTTGCGGCTGAGCTGGATTTGCCGGAAAAGGTTATTCCCGAAAGACGTACGGTGCAGATTAAAATATCGGTAGAAAGGCAGAACTGATTTATAGATGAAGCTGAAAATAAATAATGTGCGTATAAGCCTGCGACAGGAGCAGACGCTTGAGCAGGCGGTGTGTCGTAAATGCGGCATTCCACGTGATGCTTTGGGCAGTGTGCGGATAGTACGCAAGGCAGTGGATGCGCGCAAGAAAAATGATATCTGCCTCAACTACCATGTACTGGCAGAGGTAGAAACAGGCGGCAGACAGGCAAAACGCCTGCTGGCGGACCGTGATATTACACAATATCAGGAGCAGCAGCAGCCGACGCTTGAGCTTGGCACACTGCCGCTGAGCGCACCGCCGGTGGTTATCGGTGCCGGTCCTGCGGGACTTTTGGCGGCACTGCAGCTGGCAGAGCATGGCTATAAGCCGTTGCTTTTGGAGCGCGGCAAGCCGGTGGCGCAGCGCGTGCAGGATGTACAGCGCTTTTGGCAGACGGGAGAATTTAACCCCGCGTCCAACGTACAGTTTGGCGAGGGCGGTGCAGGCACCTTCTCGGACGGCAAGCTGACTACGCGCGTCAATGATCCTATGATGGCCGAAATCCTGCAGCTTTTTGTAGATGCAGGCGCGCCGGAAAATATTTTGTATGAGCATAAGCCGCACGTAGGCACGGATAAGCTGCGTGCGATGGTACAGGGCCTCAGCCGCCGTATTGCGGAGCTGGGCGGCTGCGTGCGCTATGATGCGCATGTGGTTGATCTGGATATCAAAAATAATGCTGTGCAGGGCGTAATCCTCGACGGCGGCGAAAGACTGGCGGCAGGAGCCGTGGTTCTGGCCTGCGGTCACAGCGCGCGCGATACCTACGCTATGCTGGCACGCAGGGGCGTTGGCATTGTGGCGAAGCCCTTTGCCATCGGTGTGCGCATCGAGCATCCGCAGGAGCTGATTGATAGGGCGCAATACGGCAGCTTTGCCGGACATCATCTGCTGGGCGCAGCGGATTACGCGCTTGTTTACCATACGCAGGATAAAACACGCACAGCCTATTCGTTCTGCATGTGCCCGGGCGGTCAGGTAGTTGCCGCCGCTTCGGAGGCCGGTGGCGTGGTTGTTAACGGCATGAGCATGTTTAAGCGTGACAGCGGCATTGCCAACAGTGCGCTGGTAGTGAATGTGGACAGCCGGGATTTCGGTGAGGGTGCGCTGGCGGGCGTAGAATTCCAGCGCCGCTACGAGCAGCTTGCTTATGCGGCGGCAGGCAGTAGCTATTATGCGCCTGCGCAGAATCTGGACAGCTTTTTGAAGCACAGCACTCCGTCCCTGGAATGTCTGGTGCAGCCAAGCTATCGTCCGGGACTTGCGGCCTGCAGCTTAGACAAGGTGCTGCCTGCTTATGTTACGGATACTCTGCGCGAGGGCATTACGAGCTTCGGCCGCAAGCTGGCGGGTTACGCCGACGGCGGCGCGCTGCTGACGGGTGTGGAAACACGCACCTCGGCGCCGGTTCGCATAGAGCGCGACAGGCAGAGCTATGTATCGCTGACGCATGATTTGCTTTATCCCTGCGGCGAAGGCGCAGGCTATGCCGGTGGTATTATGAGCGCCGCGCTTGACGGCTATCATGTGGCGCGTGCGATTATGGAAAGATTTGCGCCGGTGAAGTAGAATCAGGTTGGAGAGTAATACAGAGCATTAGGCTCCCCTTGGGGGGAGCTGGCGCCCGTAGGGCGACTGAGAGGGGATTTTGCAGTATGCATAGCATTATGTTATGTATCACCCCTCTCCGTCATCGCTATGCGATGACACCTCTCCCCAAGGAGAGGCTTTCGTTTTGCTTTTTTAGCTCAACAATTCCCAACTCACATATAAACGCATTAACATTAGGGAGGTTATTAAAAAAAATGGCAAGATTATTTGGTACTGATGGTGTTCGCGGTGTAGCGAACGTAGAGCTTACTCCGGAGCTGGCCTTTAAGCTGGGCTATGCTGCCGCAAAATACTTTGGCCGCGAGGTTTCCTGCCCGAAAATTATTATCGGCAGAGATACACGCCGCAGCGGACAAATGTTGGAAAGTGCTTTGGCAGCAGGTATCTGCAGCGCTGGCGGCAATGCACATCTTCTGGGCGTTATGCCTACTCCGGCAGTTTCCTTTCTGACCAGTGAGGTTAAGGCTAACGCCGGTGTAGTAATTTCTGCTTCTCACAATCCGTTTGAAGACAACGGCATCAAATTCTTCTCTCAGACAGGTTACAAGCTGCCTGACGCAGTAGAGGACGAAATTGCAGCTATCGTTGCTGCACCGATTGATTACACTCAGGCAGTAAGCGGCAGCAGCGTAGGCCAGATTATTCATGAAAAGGATTTGTCTGCACTGTATATTAAGCACATTCTGAGTACTGCTTATGCTAAGCTGAATGGTCTGAAGATTGTTATGGACTGCTCCAACGGTGCCAACAGCGAAATCGCACCGGTTATTCTGCGCAGCCTCGGTGCTGAGGTCGTGGCAATTTTCAACGAGCCTAACGGCATCAACATCAACAACGGCTGCGGCTCCACTCATCTGGAGGCTTTGCAGAAGAAGGTTGTCGAGGTTGGCGCTCATGTAGGTATCGCCAATGACGGTGATGCTGACCGTTGCCTGGTAGTTGACGAAAACGGCGAGGCTATGGACGGCGACCAGATTATGCTGATTTGCGCGCTGGAGCTGATGAAGCGCAACAAGCTGCATGATAATATGCTGGTAACCACTGTTATGAGTAACGTTGGCCTGCATCAGGCTATGAAGGCTCATGGCGGCAAGACCGTCAAAACCGCTGTAGGTGACCGCTATGTACTGGAAGAAATGCTCAAGCACAATTATTCTATCGGCGGCGAGCAATCCGGTCATATCATTTTCTCCGAATTCGCTAAAACCGGTGATGGTATTCTGACTGCTGTACAGCTGTTGTGCGCAATGGTTCGCAACAACAAGCCTTTGTCCGAGATGGGCGCCGTAATGACTAAATTCCCGCAGATTCTGCTGAATGTACGCGTGAAGAATAAAAATGGCTGGGAAGAAAAGGCTGCCATTCAGGAAGTAATCAAAAAATATCAGGAGGAGCTGGGCGAAAACGGCCAGATTCTGGTACGTGCTTCCGGAACTGAGCCTTTAATCCGCATTATGGCTGAAGGACCGAAGCAGGAGCGTCTGGAGCAGATTGCCAACGCTATTGCTGACGTTGTAACTAAGGAGCTGGCATAAGCAGGCTTCCTTGCTGAATGAAGATTAAAAGCAGATCATTACATCATTTTCGGATGAAATGGTCTGCTTTTGTATATTTTCTTGAAAAACGCAAAAAATAACCGCCCAGCTCCTACACTAGCGGTTATTTTTAACAGTTAATTTTTAAGGGCAACCGTCTATCGGTAGCACTTTTTCTGTATTTATTATATTACAATGAAGCGCCTGCAGGCAAGAAAAGTTCAAGGAATGTTTTCTTGACCTGCCAGTCATCATATTGTAAAATTAAATTAGTCTGAGGATGTGCCGCGTGGGACTGCCTGCCTGCGCGGCTCATTGTCTGTTTGCTCATAAATCAGCAGAGGCTTGTCTTTGCTGCCAAATGCAGACAGTGAAGGATGTAAGCGCATGTGCCGCTCAGGCGGTGGACGAGGAATGAGGTTATCGATCAGTCAGCGGATGCCTCACGGCCGGCTGCAGGCCGCAAACCGTGTACAAAGCCCTTCGGTAACGGGGGAGAGAAAAGCACGGTGGCAGAAAGGGCAAAGAATATAATACATGCTCGCAAGGGAGAAGGTATCAGATACGAGAAAACCTGACTAAGCAGATGATGCCTTACACCTTGCAGCGTAGAGGAGGATTACTACTTATGTGCGGAATTGTAGGTTATATCGGTAATCACGAAGCAGCCCCCTTTTTGCTTGATGGTATGAGCAAGCTGGAGTATCGCGGTTACGATTCTGCTGGCATTGCTGTTTATGAAAACAACAGCATTCGTGTAGAAAAATGTGTAGGCCGTCTGGATGCACTGCGTCAGAAATTGGCAGGCAATATGCCTGTGGGCAATGTAGGTATCGGTCACACACGCTGGGCAACACATGGCCGTCCGTCGGATCGCAACGCGCATCCCCATACGGACAGCAGCGGGAAGTTTGTCGTTGTCCATAATGGTATTATTGAAAATTATCTTGGCTTGAAGGAAGAACTGATTGCCAAGGGACATGAATTCCTGTCCGAAACGGACAGCGAGGTTGTAGCTCATCTGATGGCGGACCAATATGACGGAGATTTTGAAGAAACCGTCAAAAAGGTGCTGAAGCTCATCAAGGGCTCCTACAGCTTGGTGTTTATGTGCGAATACGAGCCTGATAAAATTATCTGCACCAAAAAGGATAATCCGCTGATTATCGGCCTTGGCGAGGGTGAAAACTTTATTGCCTCCGATATTCCGGCTATTATCAATCATACGCGCCGTACCTTTATTATGAGTGACGGAGAAATCGCTACGGTAACGGCAGACGGTGTATGGGTGCAGGATATCAACGGCACTCCCATCAGCAAGAAGGTGTTTGAGGTCAACTGGAACGCGGAAGCAGCGGAAAAAGGCGGCTTTGAGCATTTCATGCTGAAGGAAATCTATGAACAGCCCAAGGCTTTGCGCGACACCATGACCAGTCGTCTTGATGCGGAAGCAAAAACCATCGGCTTCCCCGAGCTGAACTGGACAGCCGAGGAGCTGCGCGAAATCAATAAAATCTTTATTGTGGCCTGCGGTACCGCTTATCATGCAGGTATTGTCGGCAAATATTATCTGGAGCAGCTGGCGCGTGTGCCGGTTGAGGTGGATATTGCCAGCGAGTTCCGTTACCGTGATCCGCTTGTTGACGGCAATAGCCTGACGATTGTTATCAGCCAGAGCGGTGAAACCAGCGATACGCTGGCAGCGCTGCGTGAGGCTAAGCGTCTTGGCTCCCGCACTCTGGCGGTTACCAACGTTGTCGGCAGCTCTATTGCGCGTGAGGCAGACCAGGTTGTTTATACCTATGCAGGTCCGGAAATTGCCGTAGCATCTACCAAGGCTTACACTACACAGCTTCTGGCAATGCTGATGCTGGCAATTTATGTAGGCCGTCTGCGCGGCAGCATGAGTGCCGAGCGTGAGCAGGAGCTGGTGCAGGGCCTGACCTTTGTACCTGAGCAGATTCACAAGATGTTGGAAAACGTGGACCAGATTAAGGTGTTTGCGCGTGAATACGGCAGCAGTGAGGATGCCTTCTTCCTGGGACGCAGCCTTGATTATGCCGTAGCGTTGGAGGGTGCGCTGAAGCTGAAGGAAATTTCCTACATTCATGCGGAGGCTTATGCGGCAGGCGAGCTGAAGCACGGCACCTTGGCGCTGATTGTTTCCGGTGTGCCGGTAATTGTGCTGGCAACGCAAATGGACGTATATGATAAGACTGTCAGCAACCTGCAGGAGGTTAAGGCGCGTGAGGCTGTGGTTATTGCCATCGGCTTTGAGGGCGACACCTCTCTGGAAAAATATGCGGACCATGTTATTTACATCCCGCGTACGGACAAATATCTGGCACCGCTGATGGCAGTGCTGCCCTTGCAGCTGCTGGCCTACTATGCGGCGCTGACTCGCGGCTGTGATGTTGATAAACCGCGCAATCTCGCCAAGAGCGTAACAGTTGAATAAAAAATAAATTAACGGCGTAACGGATGTAAGAATCTGTTGCGCCGTTTTTGTATTACAGAGATACGCTGCTTATGTTATACTAATATTAAATTAGAGCGGAAGGGGAACAAAAGCAGATGGCTTATAGCGAGCTTTTTAAAAATTACAGTGATATCCGCAATTTTATGCGGCGCTTTTATGTATACGGCTTTGAAAAGCGGCAGGATTTTACCGCCAAAAGCTCCAGAAGCTACGATGATAATCGCAGGCGTCTGGACAGCTGGCTGGAGGATTACATGAGCTTCAAAAGCGAAGCGGACGGCAGAGCCTATCGCATTTCCTTTGACAGCAGCAGTATAAGTCATAATCCTTTGTATAAAAGCTGGAAGGCCAAGAGCTTTACGTCCATGGATATTACGCTGCATTTTTATCTGCTGGATATTCTTGCCGACGGTAAGGCCTATTCGGCGGCAGAGCTGTTGGAGCTACTGAGCGGCCGTTATTTCAACTGCTTCGACAATCAGCTGCGTCAGCCTGATGAATCGACGGTGCGCAACAAGCTGAATGAATATACTGCGCTGGGAATGCTGCAGCTGGTGAAGCAGGGACGGCGCAATCTTTACTGCCTGGCACAGGATGAGGTGAACTGGCGCAGCTGGCAGCTTGCCTGTGCCTTTTTTTCCGAGGCGGCGCCTTTGGGAGAGGCAGGCTCCTATCTGCTGGATAAATTTGCCGAGGACTGCGAAGCCTTTGCCTTCAAGCATCATTTTATTTTATATACGATGGACAGCAAGCTGTTGTACGAGCTGCTGGAGGCGATGAACAGCAGGCAGTCCGTAACGCTTTACCGCTGTGACAAGGACGGCAGCAGCATACCGCAATATGTTTGCCCTTTGAAAATTTACTGCAGCACGAGGACAGGGCGGCAGTATCTTTTGAGCTACAGCTATGCTGCGCAAAAGCTGCTTTTCAATCGTCTGGACCATATCGAGAGCATTGAGGTTAAACGCGCAGAAGGACGCTATGAGGAGTTTCTGCAGCTGGCCAAGGAGGTGGCGCCGCACATTTGGGGCGCAGGCATGCTCAGGACAGACCGGTTGGAGGAAATTAGCTTTACGGTGGAGGCGGCAGCTGACGAGCAGTTTATTGTGCAGCGATTGGAGCGCGAAAAACGCTGCGGTACGGTGCGGCAACTGGATGCGGAGCATTATCGCTTCAGTGCTGCCGTGTATGATGCGCGTGAGCTGTTGCCGTGGATACGCACCTTTATCGGGCGTATTACTGCCTTTAGCTGCAGTAACGAGGAAATAGAGCGTATTTTTTATGATGATCTGGAGCAGACGGCGGCCTATTATCTGCAGGAGGTGCAAGCGGATGGCGAAAAATGACAGCTTTTTTAACGAAATATACGGCACCTATTTTAATGTTGTGAGCTCCATTCTGCGGCAGGCACAGGAAAAGCAGCTGACGAAAGACAGCTTGGAGCTGTTGGTGCGGGAGCAGGCCTTTGCCGACAGCTGCCTGACTATTCCCAAGGCGCTGCAGGACGGAAGCTGGCCGCTGCTGCAGAAGGATATGACTACGCCGCTAAAGCATGTACCGGCCATGCCGTTGACAACGCTGCAGCGTCGCTGGCTGAAAAGCCTGCTGACGGATAAACGGATACAGCTTTTTGATGTGGATTGCAGCGGACTGGAGGATCTGGAGCCTCTGTTCAGCGAGGAGCAGTTTGTGTATTTCGACCGTTACAGCGACGGTGACAATTATGATGCTCCGCAGTACAAACAGCATTTTCGCTTGCTGCTGCAGGCGATAACGGAAAAGCGCAGGGTAGAAATCAGCTTTATCAGCGGCAAAAACGAAAGCGTGCGGAAGGAATATCTGCCGCTGCAGCTGGAATATTCGGCGAAGGATGACAAGTTCCGCCTGAAGGCGGTGTGCGAGCGCCATCTGCATTATGTTAATGTGGGGCGCATCAAAAGCTGCCGTCTGCTGGAGCAGACGGGTGAAGAGGCCTGCATGCTGCTGGAGCCGGAGCGCTGTGCGGTTACAGTCCTGCTGACGGATGAACGCAATGCTCTGGAGCGGGCAATGCTGCATTTTTCGCATTTGGAAAAGGTATCGGAGCGACTGGATGAAAAGCATTACAGGCTGCAGCTGATGTATAACAAAAGTGACGAAACGGAAATGGTTATCCGTATTTTATCCTTCGGACCGTTGCTGCGGGTGCAGGAGCCGGCAGGCTTTATTGAGCTGCTGCGCTGCAGGCTACGTAAGCAGCTGGCGCTGCGGGCAGATAAGTAAAAGCAAAAATATAATCTGCAGGAAGCTCATTTGATGCCGAAGCCTTATTATAAATCACCGGACCTGTGGATTTTCTGCAGGCCCGGTGTATTTTTTTGTATTCTTAACAGTAATTTGCTTTTACGCAGTCAACAAATGTGTTATAATTAACGATACATGTCATTTTTGTGAAGAAGTTGAAATTTTTATGTGTAGGTGATGAAATGGAAATGTTTTTGGTGGCTGTGGGCTTCTATGGCATCGGCGTATTAACCATGCTGCTTCCCCACGGCATGCAGCGTGCTGCACACTGGCTTGCTAACAGCGCTGCCCTTTTTGGCAGCGCTGTCTGCGCTTATGCGGCAGGCCTGCTGCTTTTCGGCGGCGTGAGCCCTGCACCCCTGACCTGGGGCTCGTATTCTTTAGGCTGCGATGGCTGGAGCGCAGTCTTTCTGCTTTTGACCGGTATCGCCGGTGTTGTTACCAGCCTGTACGCGCTCGGTTATGCGCGTGGTTATGAGGGCAGCCGTCTGCGTCTTTTGGGCGGCATGTGGTGCCTGTTCATCATGTCTATGGTACTGGTGCTGCTGGCCGGCGATGCCTTCAGTTTCCTGCTTTTCTGGGAGATTATGGCCGTAGCCTCCTTTATGCTGGTTAACCATGAATCCGAAAAGCGCGCTACCTGGAATGCTGCCTATCAGTATCTGGTTATGACCAGCGTAGGTACGGCAGCAATTATGATTGCCTTTTTGCTGACAGGCTCTGCCAGCGAGGGCTTCAGCTTTGCTGCTATGTCCAAGAATACGTTGGATGGCAGCTGGCAGCATCTTGTTTTTGTCTGTGCCTTTGCCGGTTTTGCTTTGAAGGCCGGTCTGGTGCCGCTGCATGTGTGGCTGCCTAAGGCGCATCCGGCAGCACCCAGTCACGTTTCCGCGCTGATGAGCGGTGTTATGCTGAAGATTGCGCTTTATGGCTTCGGTCGTTTTATGTTCAGCTTTTTGCCTGCCTGGAATTACTGGTGGTGTGTTGTTGTACTGCTGGCAGGCGTAGTATCCGCATTTTTGGGCGTACTCTATGCTCAGATGGAAACGGATATCAAGCGCGTGCTTGCTTACTCCTCTGTGGAAAATATGGGCGTAATTTTTGCTGCCTTCGGCTGCGGTATGCTGATGAAGGCTTCCGGCAGCAGCTTTTATATGCTTGGCTTTGTGGCTGCGTTGGTGCATGCCTTTAACCACAGCATTATGAAGGTGCTGATGTTTATGTGCGCCGGCAGCATTATGCACGGCACCGGCAGCAAGAACCTGGAGCTGTTCGGCGGCCTCGCACGCAAAATGCCGTATACCGCTGTCTTTGCTTTCGTCGGCTCGCTGGCGCTTGCTGCTATTCCGCTGACGAACGGCTTTACCGGTGAATGGCTGGTGCTGCAGAGCTTTATCAGCCTGGGTACAAGCTGCGCCGGTCAGGATATCCGCCTGTGGACTGCGGTATCCTTTATTCTGCTGGGCTTTACCGGAGCACTGGCTCTCGGCTGCTTTGTACGCTTCTTCGGCATCACCTTCCTGGGCCGTGCTCGCAGTGAAATTGTGGAGCATGCGCACGAATCCGATAAATTTATGCTCGCTGCTATGGGCGTTGCATCTGTTTTAGTTGTTGCTTGCGGTCTTTATCCGCTGCCGGTCGTTCGCGCCGCTCTGTTGGCGCTGGGCATGCCAGTTGCTCTTGATGCCTTCGGTATTAATCTGGCGTGGGCCGGTGTCGGTACTGCTATTTGCTACAAGCCGCTGCTACTGTTGGCTTTGCTGCTGGTGCTGGGCGCATTGCTGTGGCTTGCTGTTAAGAATTGCTTTGTTGTGGAGGATGTTACCTGGAACTGCGGTACCTATCCGACGCAGCGTCAGCAGTATTCCGCAACCGGCTTCAGTAAGCCTGTACGCCGTGCGTTTGATTATCTGCTGAAGCCCAAGCGTCAGGTAACCTACATGCGCAAGGAGCATGCTTACTTCGGCCGTCAGCTTTCCTACAAGCTGGAAATTCCCGATATGATTACAGAAAAGCTTTATCAGCCGCTGCAGAAGCATTTTGTAAGTGTTTCTAATTTCCTGCGCCGTTTGCAGCAGGGCAGTGTGCGTTTATATGTTGCCTATGTTATGGTGGCAATGATGTTGGTACTGGTATGGGGGGCGCTTTATAAATGATTTTAGAGAATGAATTGTTACAGCTGGCCCTCGGTATGGCGCAGGCAGTTTTGCTGCTTTTGTGCGCTCCGCTGGTAACCGGCATTGTTAAAAAGGTAAAGGCCTGGATGCAGAACCGTATCGGCAGCAGCATCTGGCAGGAATATTACGATATCCGCAAATGGTGGGGCAAGCCTACGATGCTTACTCCTTATACCAGTATCACCTTCCGTCTGGCACCCTGCGTATATTTTCTGACGACCTTTGCGGCAGCTTGCATGCTGCCGGGCTTCTTGGGCGGTCAGGCCGGCTTCGGCGACGTTTTTGTATTTGTATATCTGCTGGCCTTGGGACGCTTCTTTATGGCAGTTTCCTCAATGGATGCAGCTACCGCCTTCGGCGGCATGAGCGGCAGCCGTGAGGTTTATGTGGCAGCCTTTGTTGAACCTGTTGTGATGCTGGCCGTGCTTTCCAACGTGCTGCACACCAACAGCACATCGCTGGCAGGCATGAGCCTGCGTACGGATGAGGTTAACCTGACGGTAGCAGGCGTGCTGACCTGCATTGCCTTCTTCCTTGTATTGCTTGCAGAAAACAGCCGTATCCCCGTTGATAACCCCGATACGCATCTGGAGCTGACGATGATCCATGAATGCATGACACTGGAATATTCCGGCCGTCTGCTGGCGCTCATCCATTGGGCAAGCCAGCTTAAGCTGCTGGTATTTCTGGTGCTCTTCGCTATGCTGTATCTGCCGCTGGATTTGCCTGTTGTATTTAAGGTGCTTATCGGTGCGGTGGCTGTAGGCGTAGTTGAAACCTTGAACAATAAGATGCGCCTTTTCAAGGTGCGTGTATATCTGGCCGCAGCAGGCCTGATGCTGCTGCTGGCAGTAGTGGCACAGTAAGGAGGTAACGATGGAATATTTGGTTGTAAGTTTAATGTTTATCGTTTTCCTGCAGACACGCTTTGTGGAGCTGCGCCGTGCAACTCTGTGCCTGGCGCTGCAGTCTGCCTTGATTGCTGCAGCCTGCCTCGTCGTAGGCATGAGCCATGGCAGCGGTTTGCATGCCTGGCTGCCCGGTGTGCTGACGATTGCCGTTAAGGTGCTCTTTATTCCTTACGCTATTTTACGCGTGGTAAATCAGCTGCGCGATGAGCGTGAAATTGTCAGCGATATCAATGTAAATTATTCTACTGCTTTTGCAGCCTGCAGTCTGGCACTCGGCTATATGGTAATTGACGGTCTGCTGCCGCAGGCAGAGGGCCGCGATATTCTGGCGACCTCTATGTTTATGATTATGACAGGCCTCGCGCTGATTGTTATGCGCAGCCGTGCCATTATGCAGATGATTGGCCTGATTACATTGGAAAACGGCATTTATCTGCTCGGTCTGATTATGACGGAAGGCTTGCCGCTTATTATCGAACTGGGCATTTTCCTTGATGTGCTGATTGCTGTTGTTATTCTTGTTATTTTAACCTCGCGTCTGCGTCTGTCGTTTAAAACGACGGATACAAATGTGCTGGACAAGCTGAAAGGGTAGGGGATGTAATGTTAACATATATTTTGATACTGTTATGCCTGCCACCCTTGTGCGCGGTGCTGGCACTGGTTGCGGGCTTTGGCAATAATGTCCTGCATTGGCTGCACCGCCTGACGGCAACTGCGGTAGGTGTGTGCGTGGCGCTGATGGCAAAGTCCTTTAATCCTGCTGTGCCCTATGTAGACGATTATTTTTACATTGATGCGCTGAATATGTGGGTAATTATTATTATTACCACACTTTATCTGGCAGCAACCTGGACTGCGCGTAATTATCTTACGCGTGAGGAGCGCTGCGGCGTGCTCAAGGGCGAGCAGCTGCAGACCGGCCGTTACTTTGCGCTGATGCAGCTTTTCTGCTGGACAATGTTTATCGTACTGCTGGTAAAAAATCTGGGCCTGATGTGGGTAGCTATCGAAGCAACAACCTTAATCAGTGCGCTGCTTATTTCCTTTAAATTTACCCGCGCTGCTTTGGAAGCAACGTGGAAATATATCATGGTTTGTACCGTCGGCATCTGCTTGGCACTTTTGGGTACACTGGTGCTGTATTATGCGCAGCTTGATGCTTTGGGCGGCGAAAAGGCGCTCAGCTGGCTGTATCTGCATGAGCATGCCAACAGCCTGAACCCGGCGATGACCAAGCTGGCACTGCTGTTTATCGTTATCGGCTACGGTACGAAGGCAGGCATGGCGCCGATGCATACCTGGCTGCCTGATGCCTATGCCGAGGCTCCGTCGCTGACCAGCGGTATGCTGAGCGGTGCGCTCTGCAGCTGTGCTATCTATGTATTGCTGCGTAATCTGGTTATTCTGCTGCCGACAGCGGGCGCTGCGATGATGAGCAGCATGCTGCTGTTCTTTGCCGTGCTGACTGTGGCGATTGCCGTGCCGTTCGTTGTTGTACAGCGTGACGTTAAGCGTATTCTGGCGTATTCCTCTATGGAAAACATCGGCATTATGGTTGCCGGTATCGGCGTATTTTCTGCCTTTTCTCTGAAGGCAGTTATGCTGCATATGTACAGTCATGCGATGATTAAGTTTGTGCTGTTCTATATTGCCGGTACGATTATCCAGGAATATCAGACTCGTAATATGATGCGTATTCACGGTATGATTAAGGATGTACCGCATACCGCAACCTTCTGGCTTACCGGTATGCTGGGTATTTTGGGCCTGCCGCCGATGGGACTTTTCTTCAGTAAGTTTTACATTATGGCGTCTATGTTCCGTGAGGGACATTGGGTAGCAGGCAGTCTGCTGATTATATTGCTGGCTGGCGTTTTAATCGGTATTTTGTACCACGGCATGCGTATGCTGTGCGATAAATCAAAGCGTCAGCCCTTGGGCGATTTGCTGGGAGCAACCGACGTGCCTGTGCTGGCAGCGCTGCTGCTTTTGACCTGCGTAGTGGGCGCCGGCTTTGAAAATATTCCCTGGCTCAACAATCTGCTGAACCAGGCTGTGCGGATTATAGGAGGCTGAGATAATGCTAGTTAAACCGGAAAATTTGCGTGGTGCTGCCAATATCTGCAGCGACAGCGGCAAGCGTCCGCTAGCTGCTATGTTCGGTGCAGACGAAACGCTGCAGGGCGGCGGTCTGGCCATCTACTGCCTGTTCTATAATGCTGCCAAACGCGATATCGATGTTTTGAAGGCTCCGTTTCCCGCGGATGGTCCGCTGGAATATCAGTCACTGACTACGCTGCTGCCGGCTGCTGCTTGGTATGAGCGCGAGCTGCATGATATGTTCGGCTTTGAGCCGCAGGGACATCCCGATATGCGTCCGCTGGTGCTGCATGAGAGCTTTCCCGAAGGCTTCCATCCGCTGCTGAAAAAATATCCCAAGGATTATGATGCACGCGGACATCGTGAATACGAAATGCTTACCTCGCAGGGCGAAGGCCTCTTTGAGGTTCCTGTAGGCCCTATTCACGCAGGCATCATCGAGCCCGGTCATTTCCGCTTCAGTCAGGCAGGTGAGGCTATGCTGCAGCTAGATGCCAAGCTGTTTTTTACCCACCGTGGTATTGAAAAGGCTGTCGAAGGATTGACACCGATGGAGGCACTGCCGATTGTAGAACGCATCTGCGGTGCCTGCAGTGTGGCTAATACGCTGAGCTTCTGTCAGGCGGTAGAAAAATGCTCGGAGGCAGAGGTGCCTTATCGTGCGTGGTTAATCCGTACCTTGGCTGCGGAGATGGAGCGCTTGTATAACCATGTGGGCGATACTGGCAATATTTGCGCCGGTGTCGGCTTCTCGCCTGTAATCAGCATGGGCACACGTCTGAAGGAGTATCTGATGCAGCTTAACGAAATGCTGGCAGGCAACCGCTTCCTGCGCGGTCTGATTATCCCCGGCGGTGTGCAGTACGATGTTACTGATGCAATGCTGGAGGAAATCGAAGAGGTTCTGCGTGAGGTAGAAGCTGTTTATGCCGATATGGTACATATCATGTGGGAGCAGGCGAACTTTGTCAACCGTATCCGTACCACCGGCAGAGTACGTCAGGAAACTGCCTTTGATCTGGCTATGGTAGGCGTAGGTGCGCGTGCCAGCGGCAGTACCCGTGACAGCCGTAAGGATATCGGCTACGGTATTTATGATGAGCTTGATTTTGAGGTTATTACGGAAACAGCGGGTGATGTAGAAGCACGTATCAAGGTGCGTATAGGTGAGGTTGCCCAAAGCCTGAAGCTGGTGCGTCAGCTTATCAGCAAGCTGCGCCGCAACGCGGAAACGCAGCTGGCGGCAGAGCTGGGCGAGCTGCAGCAGGAGGAAGGTCATTTTACCTGGGGCATCAGCGAATCTGCCCGCGGTGATAATCTGCATTGCCTGCTGCTGGACAAGGAAGGCCGCATAGACCGCCTGTTTGTGCGCAGTGCTTCCTATCCTAACTGGCCGGCACTGACTGTGGCAGTACAGGGCGATATCATTCCGGACTTCCCGTTAATAAATAAGAGCTTTGAGTTATGCTATGCCTGCATAGACCGCTAAGGAGGTGGCAAGATGTTAAAAATGCTGGAGGCAATTCTTCACGGAAAGATTGCTACCGAAAATATTGATACTACGGGCCACAAGCGTCTGCGCGGTCAGCTGCAGTGTGACGGCAGCTGCGACGGCTGCGGTGCCTGTGCCGCTGCCTGCCCGGTCGGTGCTGTGAGCGTGGCTGACGGTAAAGCAAAAATAGATTACAGTAGGTGCGTTTTCTGCGGTCGCTGTGTAGAGGCCTGCGCGCGTAAGGCGCTGGTGCACACGAACCATGATGCTTTGGCGCAGATTCTGGCTGACAGTGCCGTAGAGGTCAGCGAGGCAGTCACAGCAAAGCTGGGACGCTCTCTGCATGTACGTCATCTTGACGCTGGCAGCTGCAATGCCTGCGATTTTGAGCTGGGTGCGATGAGTAACCCTGTTTATGACTTGCACCGTTACGGTGTCGCCTTCGTTGCTTCTCCGCGTCATGCTGATATGCTGATGGTTACCGGCGTTGTTACGCGCAATCTGGAGCAGGCGCTGCGTATGACCTATGACGCAATGCCTGAGCCGAAAATGGTGATGGCCTGCGGTGCCTGTGCCTGCGGCGGCGAAACCTATGGCAGCACTTATGCTGTTGTGGGGCGTGCGGCTGACGTTGTGCCGGTTGATATTGCCGTGCCCGGATGCCCGCCGCGACCGGCTGCGATTATTGTGGCTTTGTGTGCTGCGGCAGACATGCTGAAGGAAAGAATGTAACCCTGTTTTATAAAGGAATTAATCAGTATTTAATTACACTGATTAATTCCTTTTTTTGCATTTTTATACTTGTACTCTGCTGTAATACGTGATAATATATAGAAAATCAGTTACGTTCGATAAACTGATATGGGGAAACAAAATGAGGGGGTTTGAAAAATGATTGTTTTTAGACCGGCAACTTTCAGCGATGTAGAACATATACACAAATTGCTGAATTATTATGCAAAGGAAGGCTTGATGCTGCCACGTGCGCGCAATTCGATTTATGAGAATCTGCGTGATTATATTTTAGCGGTGGAAAATAACCGTCTGTTAGGCTGCGGTGCGCTGCATTTTGTCTGGGACCGCTTTGCGGAAATTCGCTCGCTGGCGGTGGAACCGAGCCTGCAGAAAACAGGCATAGGCCGTCAGCTGGTGGAGCATTTGGAAAAGGAGGGCATTGAGCGCGGAGTGACGATGTTTTTCACTCTGACCTATCAGCCGGGATTTTTTGCCAAGTGTGATTATATTGAAACTGCGAAGGATAAGCTGCCGCAGAAGGTATGGAAGGAATGCGTGTATTGTCCGCAGTATCCGTACTGCAATGAGATTGCTTTCATCAAGACAACAGTTGATTATGAGCCGTCGCAAATCAAATTCTAAAATTTAAGGGCTGCCGTGCGTATTTGTCATCGGTGATGACGAGGCTGTGCTGAGGGCAGCTCTTTTATTTTTGGTCGTGGAATGTTACAATAATCAAATAGAGTATAAAAACCGCACGGTGATTTTGCCGTTGTGGTGGCAGATAAATTTACGGAAAAGAGGTTGAACTTATGAAATTATATTCCTGGAATGTTAACGGTTTGCGTGCCTGCATGACGAAGGGCTTTGCCGATTTTTTGCAGGAGGCTGCGCCGGATATTATTTGCCTGCAGGAAACGAAGATGCAGCGCGAGCAGGCTGATTTTGTATTCCCCGGCTATGAGGAGTATTGGAACAGTGCGGAGCGCAAGGGCTACAGTGGTACTGCTGTTTTTACGAAGGTTAAGCCTTTGGCTGTTACCTATGGCCTGGGCCAGGAGGAGCACGATAAGGAAGGGCGTGTGATTACGCTGGAGTTTGCGAGCTTTTATCTGGTGACGGTGTATACGCCTAATTCCAAGGATGGCCTGGCGCGTCTTGATTACCGCATGGTGTGGGAGGATGTGTTCCGTGCTTATCTGCAGGAGCTGGATGCGAAGAAGCCGGTTGTTGTCTGCGGTGATTTGAATGTGGCGGCTGAGGAGATTGATTTGAAGAATCCTAAGACTAACCGCAAGAATGCAGGCTTTACGGATGAGGAGCGTGCTAAGTTCCGTGAGCTGAAGGCTGCGGGCTTTACGGACAGCTTCCGTTATCTGCATCCGGAGGAGGTTAAGTACAGCTGGTGGAGCTATCGCTTTAAGGCGCGTGAGAAGAATGCGGGTTGGCGTATTGATTATTTTGTGGTGTCGGACAGGATTGCGGATAAGCTGCGGAGTGCGGAGATTCACAATGAGGTTTTCGGCAGCGACCATTGTCCGGTAAGTGTTGAGCTTGATGTGTAAGGGTTAGTTAGCAGCACGATTGTTATATCGTGTAATGAATAGCAATTTTAGTGAATGAGTGTCCGGAACCACATGCGGGCGCATCCAAGAAGCGAGTCCGCAGGACGACGCTGATTGGCTTATGCGCGCCATGCGATAGTGTCCCAAGAAGCAAGCTAGAAAAGCGCAGCTGATTGGTTTGACACGAACCGCTAAGTGTCGCAACTGTTTGAGCGCTATGCTTAACTTGTAGTGAAGTATTTGTTGGCTTCGCGCGAGTTTTGCGGCACTTCGTCTTGGTTCCACACGAAATTTACGTTAAGAAATTGCTCTGATTGGAACGATATAATAATCGCGCATTTAGTGTTTTACAGTTGGTGATGAACATGGATTTTAAAATTCAGGCTCCGTTTGAGCCTGCCGGCGACCAGCCGCAGGCGATTGCCAAGCTGGCGGAGGGCGTAGAGCAGGGCCTGCGCACGCAGGTGCTGCTGGGTGCAACGGGTACGGGCAAGACGTATACGATTGCGCAGGTAATCAATAAGGTGCGCAAGCCGACGCTGGTGATTGCGCATAATAAGACGCTGGCGGCACAGCTGGCGAGTGAGCTGAAGGCGTTCTTCCCGGAGAATGCGGTGGAATATTTTGTTTCGTATTACGATTATTATCAGCCGGAGGCCTATATTCCCCAGTCGGATACGTATATTGAGAAGGATGCTTCGATTAACGACGAGATTGATAAGCTACGCCATAGTGCGACCAGTGCTTTGTTTGAGCGTAAGGATGTCATTATCGTAGCCAGTGTTTCCTGCATTTACGGCTTAGGCGCGCCGCAGGAATATTATGATATGGTGCTGTCGTTGCGCTTGGGGCAGATTATCGACCGCCAGAAGATTTTGCATAAGCTGGTGGAGATTCAATACAATCGTAATGATATTGATTTCAAGCGTGGCACCTTCCGTGTGCGCGGTGATGTGATTGAGGTTATTCCCGCAGCCTACGGTGAAAAGGCTGTGCGCATTGAAATGTTCGATGATGAGGTTGACCGCATTGTGGAATTTGATGTGCTGACAGGCGAGATTTTGGCACAGCGCAACCATGTGGCGATTTTCCCGGCAAGCCACTATGTAACTAGCCGTGAAAACCTAGAGCGTGCTATGACGGATATCCGCGAGGAGCTGGACGAGCGCCTTGATGAGCTGAATAAGCATGGCAGGTTGCTGGAGGCACAGCGTCTGGAGCAGCGTACTAATTATGACCTGGAGATGATGCAGGAGATGGGCTACTGCTCCGGCATCGAAAACTATTCGCGCCATCTTGCTGGCCGCAAGGCCGGTGAGCCGCCGTTTACGCTGGTAAATTATTTTCCCAAGGATTTTTTGCTGGTGGTAGATGAGTCGCACGTGACGCTGCCGCAGATTCGCGCTATGTATGCCGGTGACCGCTCGCGTAAGGAGATGCTGGTGGAGCATGGCTTCCGTCTGCCGTCGGCCTATGATAACAGACCGCTGACCTTTGACGAGTTTCAGGCGCAGATCAAGCAGGCGATTTATGTTTCTGCTACGCCGGCGAAGTATGAGCTGGAGCAGGCAGATAATGTCGTTGAGCAGATTATCCGTCCGACCGGACTGCTGGACCCGCAGATTGAAATCCGCCCGATTAAGGGACAGATTGATGATTTGCTGGGCGAAATCAATAAGGTTGCCGCTGCTGGTGAGCGTGTGCTGGTGACTACACTGACGAAGCGCATGGCAGAGGACCTGACGGAATATCTGAAGCAGGCAGGTGTGCGTGTGCGCTATCTGCATTCGGAAATCGCTACGATTGAGAGAGCGGAGATCATCGACAGCCTGCGTGCTGGTAAGTTTGATGTGCTGGTAGGCATCAACCTGCTGCGCGAAGGCCTTGATTTGCCGGAGGTGTCGCTGATTGCGATTCTGGATGCGGACAAGGAAGGCTTTTTGCGCAGTGATACGGCGATGATTCAGACCATCGGCCGTGCAGCGCGTAATGCGCATGGGCGCGTTATTATGTATGCCGACCGTATCACCGACAGCATGCAGCGGGCGATAGATGAAACCAATCGCCGTCGTGAAAAGCAGCAGGCGTACAACGAGGAACACCACATTACTCCTAAGACGATTTACAAGGAGCAACGCCAGCTGATTAAGCTGACGAAGGTGGCAGACACGGAAGAAGCAGAAGCCTATGGCAGCAGCAAGAAGCTGAAGCAGAAATCAACTAAGGAGCTGAACACACTGGCCCGCGAGCTGGAAAGACGGATGCAGGAGGCGGCCAAGGCGCTGGATTTCGAGGCGGCGGCCGAGCTGCGTGACCAGCTGATTATCGTCAAGGGACAGCTGGGGCAGAAGCTGGTGCCGAAGAAAAAGAAAAAATAAACGCTGACACAGAAGTTTGACTTTTCCTGTTTGGCGTTATATAATATACAAGATATTTTTATTCAAATTCTGTGAAGCGGAGCAGTAGTCTGCAGTATCTTTCAGAAAGTCGGCGGGTGATGCGAGCCGGCAGCTAGGGCAGATGAACTCACCGTGAAGAAGCCGCAAGGAAATGTGCGGACGTGATGCTGCGTTAAGGCTAATTGAGTGGCGGCTGTAGCCGCAATCAGGGTGGTACCGCGAATTTTTCGTCCCTGACCTTTTTTAAGGTCGGGGATTTTTTATTTTCGACCAACAATAATACCTGGGAGGTAATGAAATGATTCAAGAAAAGTATGCTCCCCATGATATTGAAGCTAAATGGCAAAAATACTGGGAAGAAAACAAAACCTTTAAAGTAGAGATGGATAAGGATAAGCCTAAATCCTACGTTCTGGAAATGTTCCCCTATCCGTCCGGCAACCTGCACATGGGCCACGTTCGTAACTACTCCATCGGTGACGTAATTGCACGTTTCCGCACTATGAAGGGTTTCAACGTGCTACATCCGATGGGCTGGGACTCCTTTGGTATGCCTGCTGAAAACGCTGCTATCAAACACAACATTCCGCCTAAAAAATGGACTTTGGAAAACATCGCCAACATGACTCGTCAGCTGAAGGCTCTCGGTCTGTCCTACGATTGGGATCGCGAGGTTACCACCTGCAAGGAAGATTATTACAAATGGACTCAATGGTTTTTTGAGCTGTTCTACAAACGCGGTCTGGCAGTTAAAAAGGAATCTGCCGTAAACTGGTGCGACACCTGTAACACCGTATTGGCTAACGAGCAGGTTATCGACGGCAAATGCTGGCGCTGCGACCATGAGGTTGTTAAAAAGGATCTGAGCCAATGGTTCTTCAAAATCACCGATTATGCTGATGAGCTGCTGAAGGATCTTGACCTGCTGCCGGGCTGGCCCGAGCGCGTAAAAACCATGCAGCACAACTGGATCGGCCGCAGCGAAGGCTTGGAATTCTCCTTTGAAATTCCTGCACTGAACGATACTGTTGCTGTTTACACCACCCGTCCGGATACTGCTTACGGCGTAACCTTTATGGCTCTGGCTGCCGAGCATCCGCTGATTAAAAAGATTTGCGAAAACAATCCGAAGGCTGACGAAATCAACGCTTTCTGCGAGCGTGTTCGTAATCAGTCCGAAATTGAACGTACCTCCAGCGAATCCGAAAAAGAGGGCGTATTCACCGGCGTGTACTGCATCAACCCGTTCACCGGCCGCAAGGTAGAAATCTGGGTAACCAACTATGTACTGTATGATTACGGTACCGGCGCCGTTATGGGCGTTCCTACCGGTGACCAACGTGACTGGATGTTTGCTGACAAATACGGCATTGAAAAAATCGTTACTATCTGCCCGGTTGGCAAAGAGCTGAAGCTGGAAGAAATGACCTGCGCTTACGAAGAAAAAGAAGGCATGCTGGTTAACTCCGGCGAATTCACCGGTATGGAAATGCACAAGGCTATGAGCGCTATCATGGATAAGGCTGAAGCTGAAGGCTTCGGTAAACGTCGTGTAAACTACCGTCTGCGCGATTGGCTGATCAGCCGTCAGCGTTATTGGGGCGCTCCGATTCCTATCATTTACTGCCCGCACTGCGGCGAGGTTCTGGTTCCGGAAGACCAGCTGCCGGTTCGCCTGCCTGAGGACGTAAGCTTTACTTCCGGTGCTAAATCTCCGCTGGCAACCTCTGAAGAATTCCTTCACTGCAAATGCCCGAAATGCGGTGCTGACGCAACCCGTGAAACCGATACCATGGACACCTTCCTGTGCTCCTCCTGGTACTATCTGCGTTATACCGACGCACACAACGACAAGATGCCGTTTGACAAGGAACTCAATAACTATTGGGGTCCTGTAGACCAATATATCGGCGGTATTGAGCATGCTATTCTGCATCTGCTGTATTCCCGCTTCTTTGTAAAGGTTCTGCGTGACGCAGGCCTGGTTGATTATGATGAACCGTTCAGCAACCTGCTGACTCAGGGCATGGTCATCAAAGACGGTGCTAAGATGAGTAAATCTCTGGGCAACGTTGTTTCTCCTGAAGAAATCCTTTCCAAATACGGTGCTGATACCGCGCGTCTGTTCATCCTCTTTGCTGCTCCGCCTGAAAGAGAGCTGGAGTGGAGTGACCAGGGCGTTGAAGGCTCCTTCCGCTTCCTGAACCGTATCTGGCGTATTGTACAAGCTTTTGAAGCTGTTCTGGCACAAAAGGTTACCGAATACGATCACAGCAACCTGAGCGAAGCAGATAAGGACCTGCGCCGTGTACTGCATAGCAGCATTAAGAAGGTTACCAACGATATCGAAACCCGCTTCAACTTCAACACTGCTATTTCCACTATGATGGAACTGGTTAACGCTCTCTATGCTTATAAAGAAGCTGTTAAAGAGCCGAATGCAGGTCTGATTTACGAAGCAATTTCCGACCTCATTAAGATGATGAGCCCGTTTGTTCCGCATATCACCGAAGAGCTGTGGCGTGGTGCTATTGATGCCAACAGCAGCGTACATGAACAAAGCTGGCCTGAGTGCGATGAAGAAGCACTGAAGGTTGACAATGTAGAAATCGTTCTGCAGGTTAACGGCAAGGTTCGCGGCCGTCTGACTGTTCCGGCTGAAGCTACCAAAGAAGAGCTGGAGAAAATTGCTATGGCTGACGCTAACGTTCAGGCTCACATCGGTGATGCAACCGTACGCAAGGTTATCTGCGTACCCGGCCGTCTGGTAAACATCGTAGCGAAGTGACACCCACTTTGTCGCGAGCAATAGCGAAGCGAGAAAGTGAAATGGTGGAACGAATCCCCGTTGCGACCGAATAGGGAGCAAGAAGAGGGGGGAAATAAAATCTGTCGCGAGCTTTAGTATTACTGGCCACTAACCACTAATTACTAACCGCGACCACCGCAGTTACAGCTGTCCTGCAGCAGGCAGTTCCCGCAGACTGTAGCGCGGACAAAAAAATAAGCAGTGCATGTCAGCAATGACATTATTTAGTAGTACTAAATAACGCTTACATTTTCAGAGTCTCTGAGAATAACGTAATTGTTATTCTTGGGGGCTCTTTTTGTTTTTTTGTGATAACCATCAGTCATCGCCTGCGGTGATGACAGCTCTCTTGACGCTAAGACCCGGTTTGTCGCAAGCACAACCCTCAGTCAAAATCACTGCGTGATTTTGCCAGCTCCCTTTCAGGGAGCATATAAAGTTCGCAAGAAACGAATGTTAAAACATCTCTATACAATATATAAAGGGGAGGTGGCTGCGAGCGAAGAGAGCAGACGGAAGAGTTGAGCATCGAAGTCATACGCAATATTTTTCCCCAACATTCTAAGGAGGTATCCCCATGCAACCAAAAGCTAAAAAAATCATCTTCATCGCCGTTCTCCTCACAGGCTGCATCATCACCAGCCTTATAAGCACTAATGACAAAGCAAAAGCGTTGCCTGGCGGCAGTAGCCTGCTTCAGTCCGCACAAAGTGCTGTTACATCCAAAACAGCGCAGGTAAAAACAGTGCGCGTGCAGGTGAGCGGCGCCGTGCTGGAGCCGGGAATTTACGATGTGCCTGCCAACTGCAGGGTGGAAGAGGCCATTGCTGCTGCTGGCGGTCTGACGGAAAATGCTGACAGCGAACGTGTCAACCTGGTGCGTAAGGTGCGCGACGGTATGCAGATACGAGTACCGGTGCAGAAGGCTGCAAGGACAAACAGAACGCAGAGGAAAAGCGCTCAGGCAAAGTCCGGTTTAGGTGAAAGTGCATCTAAAAAGTACGGCAGTGCTAAAGCAGGCTCAGGCAGAAACAACAGCATGATGCAGAACGTGCGCATCAACAGCGCGAGCGCAAGAGAGCTGCAGCAGCTGCCGGGTATCGGCCCGGCGCTGGCGCAGCGCATTGTGGAAACAAGAAAAGGCGGGCGTTTCACCAGTGCGGATGATTTGCTGCGTGTGCCGGGAATAGGCAAAGCCAAGCTGGCAAAGCTGCGTAATTATGTGGAGGTGGATTAGTGCTGCAGAAAACACGTTATCTACGATTATTTTTACCGTTCATGCTGCTTTGTATATTATTCTTTCGTTTGTTTACCGTGCTACCGTCCGCCGAGCAGCAGCTTGCTGCCTGTTTCGGACGGCAGGTTGTAGTGCAGGGCGCAGTGGAGCCCTTGAGCGTGCGCAGACTGGATGGCTTTAGCAGTGCGGTTCTGCGTTGCGAAAAAGTATATAGCGATACAGAGCTTGCTTACAGCGGTCGTTTGCGCGTAAGCGTGAAGGGCGAGCTGCCGCAGGTAGGCTGCGTGGTGCTTAAGGGGACGCTGGAGCGCTTGGACAGCCTGCGTAACCCCGGAGACTTTGATGCTGCAAGCTACAACAGAGTGCAGGAGCTGGGCGGACGTTTGCGCAAGGCGCAGCTACTAAAGATAGAAACGCAGGTTTTGTGGTGGCAGCGCTTTGCCTTGTGGAACAAAAAGCTGAGTGAACGCATAGAAGCAACAGCCGGCGCTGAATATGGGGCGCTGCTGAGCGGCATGGTGCTTGGTGGCAGCAGCAGGCTGGATGAAGAAACACGCGAGCTGTTTACGGATAACGGATTGGCACATCTTCTTTCTGTTTCGGGTACGCATATTGTGCTGCTGACAGGCCTGCTGCTTGCTTTGCTGCAGTGGGTGCCGCTGCCATGGCGTAAGGTTATTGTTATCATTTTGCTGGCTGCCTATGCTTTGCTCTGCGGCTTGCGTCCTCCAGTGCTGCGAGCACTGGCTATGAGCAGCGTTCTGCTGCTTGGCGGCAGCGGTGCGGAGCGCGGGCGCTTGCTGTGCCTGGTGGCGTCACTGCTGTTGTGCCTGCAGCCGTTATGGCTGGCAGATATCGGTTTTCAGTTATCGTTCGGGGCGGCGGCCGGTCTTTTGTGGCTGCTTCCTGCATGCCAAAGGCTGCTGCCGCAGGCTTTGCCTGCGCCGATAGGCGAGGCGGCAGCAGTTTCACTGGCAGCACAGCTGGCTGTACTGCCGCTGGAGGTTTATTATTTTCACCAAATTTCGCTGATTGCCCTGGTAAGCAATATCGTGCTGGTGCCGGTGTTGGAAATTGCCGCGCAGATGGCACTCGTGGGCGCACTGTTGCCTGCCTGCGGTGATTATCTGTTGCAGCTTGCTGCCTGGCTTGCGGCGCAGGTGCTGACGCAGGCACACTTTTTTGTCGAACTGCCGTACAGCACTGTGGTTATCGGCAAGCTGCCTGCCTATTGTTTGGTGCTTTATTATGCAGCGCTGTTTGTGTGGGCGGATTTCCCCTGGCTGCAATTTTGGAGTAATAGGGAGCGTCGCTGTATCCTGCTTTTGCATGCCTTGCTACTTGCTGGGACGCTTGCCTATCAGCAGTGCCGCACGCTGCCGTTAGCCTGCTATTTTCTGGACGTTGGGCAGGGGGACTGCGCTGTTATCGTCACGCCGTCGCAGCGGGTGGCAATTATTGATACCGGCGGCTTAAAAAATCTTTCGACTGCAACGCGCGTGATAACACCATTTCTGCGCTATCTTGGCAAGCGTGAGGCGGATATCCTGCTTTTAAGCCATTATGATTTTGACCATGTCGGTGCTGCGGGGGATTTATTGCGACAGCTGCGGGTAAAAAAGCTGCTCCTGCCCAATGAAGCACTTACAGAGGAAAGCCAAAGGGTGCAGCAGGAAATTTTGGCGCAGGTCGGCAGGACGCAGGCGCATGTTGTGCAGAGCGGTGAACGATATGCGTTGGACGTTGCTGCAGAGCTTGTTTTGGTTGATGTGCCGCAGCAGGCCGTGCCGGGAAACGAAGCCAGCACGTTGGCGGCGCTGCACAGCGCGCAAGGCAGCGTGCTGTTTACAGGCGACATGGGGGAAGAACGCGAGCGAGGGCTGCAGCTGCAGCAGTACACTGTGCTGAAGGCAGGACACCACGGTTCGCATTACAGCAGCAGTATGGAATTTCTGGAGCAGGTGCGCCCGAGGCTGACGGTTATTTCCTGCGGGCGCGGCAACCGCTACGGCCATCCGCATCAGGAAACGCTGGAGCGCTTGCAGGCCATAGGCAGCAATGTTGTCAGAACGGATGAGTTGGGGTGCATCAAAGTTGTTTTTGACGTAGAGGGAATAAAATGCTATGGCTATGCTGATTTACAGTGAAGCAGTTGTCAAAATATAACTCATAAGTTATAATTAAAGGAGAGAAGTTATGTACAAAATATATTTTTATCGTGATAAGCGTGGTAGACAGCCTGTATATGATTATTTAATGGAGCTTGCTTCGCGAAAAGATAAGAACAGCAGAATCAAATTGAATAAGCATAATGACTATATGCAGGCATTAGCTAGATTTGGTCTGCAATTAGGTGAGCCTTATATTAAGCATATACAGGATAACATTTGGGAGTTGCGGCCTTTGCGTGATAGAAGTTTATTTGCGGTATGGGAAAATAATAGTTTTGTAATGTTGCATTGCTTTATGAAAAAAACGCAGAAAACGCCTAAAACCGAAATTGCTCAGGCTTTGCGTGAATGGGAAGATTTCAAATTAAGGAGTGAGGAAAGTGAAGAATAGTGCAGTAGGTTATGAATGGCAGGATGTCAGAAAGAATATCTTTACACCGGAAGAAATTTCTGCAAGTGATTTGCGCGTTGCCTTAATAGGTGAACTGATTAAAGCACGTCAGGATAAGGGGATAACCCAAAAGCAATTGGAGCTTTTGAGCGGAGTAAAGCAGCCTGTAATTGCCAGAATGGAAAACGGTACCTCTATTCCTAAAATCAGTACAATCTTAAAAATACTTGCACCTTTAGGCAAGACCTTAGCTATTGTACCGTTAGAAAAATAATAAGAGGGAATACAGATGGATATTAAACCGGAAAACCTGATTTCACTATTACAACAGCATAAGCCGCTGCCGCAGGCGCAGGTGCTGCTTTTGTGCGGCGAGGAGGATTACTACCGCAACAGCATTATTGCCGCGCTGCCGGAATATGTTTTTGGCGATACGCCGGAGGCTGACCGCGAAATAACGGTTTTTGACAAGGACACCAATTTATCCGGACTGCAGGCGGCTGTCAACAGCTATCCCTTCTTCTGCGGCAAATCGCTGATTTTCCTGAAGGACGAAAAGCTGTGGGCAGCAAAGCCTGCCAAAGCAAACAGCACTGCTGATTCGCAGGATGATACCGATTCCAAGAAAATGGAGCAGCTGGCGGCGATTGTCAGCGACGTACCGGATTATTGCCTGCTTGTAATCAGCAGTAAGAAAATGGATAAGCGGACCAAGCTGTATAAGCAGCTCAAAACAAGCGCTCTGATTTGCCCGTGTGAACGCATTAAGGAAAGAGAGCTTGATGATTGGCTGTATGCGCAGGCAGCAGCTTACGGCGCGCATTTTACCAGAGATGCGCTGGCGGCTATCAGCGAATATATCGAGCCGGTAAAGGAAGAAATTCCCTTGGATTTACTGCAGCAGGAAATCGGCAAGCTGGCGATTTATGCCGCAGGACGCAGAGAATGGACGGAAGAGGATGTGCTGAATGTTTTTGCACTGCTGCCAAACGCTTCATCTTTTGCACTGACCAACTATATTATGGCAGGCAAGCTGAAGCAATGTCTGGAGCTGTTGGCGAGCGAACGCAAGCACGGAACCTATATCCTGCCGCTCAGTGCAACCGTAGCTTTTAAATTGCGTCAGGTGTTGCGTTATCTGGAGCTGAAGCGCAGAGGCTACGACCAGAAGGGCATTATGGATGAGCTGGGGATGCGCAGCCCATATGCCTACAGATTTTTGGAGCGCGACAGCAGGCGCTTTGATGAAAAGCGTCTGATGGAAGCTTTGCTGGGACTATCGGATATGAATATCAAGCTGCGTCAGGGCGGACGCGGATATGAAAAGCTGGAGGAAATTCTTGTCCGCCTGCTTGCCTGACAGTTCATTATCAGAAATTAAAGCTGGACAAAAGCACTTAATATCTGCTATAATAGTGAGACAGTCAACGAGGACTTTTTTGAGTAAGGAAGTAGTGTGTCCATGCTTAAAAAGGTCCTTTTTCGTTTATCTTGCAGAAAATATGTAGGGAGCATTTTTCTGCAGCATGATAATTAGGGAGTATTGAGAAAGGAGGCAGCCTTATGGCTGCACTGATCATGAACAACAAAGATTTACTGTATGTAATTAAACCTGAAGAACAAAACGAAAGCACTCTGCGTGAGCTTCTGACTCTGCATCCGGAGATTCAGTTTGTATCTCTGATGGGTGTGGATTTTGCCGGCAATGATACCGATGAAAAGATTCCGATGAAGATTTTCCTCGAGGATATCGAAAGCTTTTTGACAGGCAGCGCAGCACAGACTGACGGCTCCTCCGTTGTACTGACCGGTATCGCTACTCTGAACGATGCCCGCGTTGATATGAAGGTTGATAAAACCGTTAACTGGTTTGTTGATTATAACTATGAGCATTTTGACGCAGAAAGCGGTCGTATGATCGGTACTCTGCGCATTCCCTGCTATCTGATTCACAACGGCAATCATGTTGATTCCCGTTCTATTTTGAATGATACTCTGGCTTATGTAGAAAAAGAAATCATGGATTTGTTTGCTAAGCATCCGGTAATTGCCGGTCTGGAGCATGTAAATCCTGCCGAGATTGAAAAGTTGCTCTTCACCAGTGCTACCGAGCTGGAATTTTGGGTAAAAACTCCGCGTGAGGACGCACCGCTGGAGGCTCTGAGCTCCTCTCAGGTAATGCAGGAGCAATACTGGCAGCGTACTCGTGGCAACGTGCGTACTGCATTGGAGCAGACTATTCAGACTTTGGAGCTGTACGGCCTGGAGCCTGAAATGGGCCACAAGGAATGCGGCGGCGTTAAAGGTCAGATTGATGCCGCAGGTCATATGACTCACGTTATGGAGCAGCTGGAGGTTGACTGGAAGTTCAGCAGCGGCGTTCAGACTGCGGATAACGAGCTTTTGGCACGTATCATCGTTAAAGAAGTTTTCCGCATGAACGGCTTGGAGGTTTCCTTCCAGGCTAAACCGATTCCCGGTGTTGCAGGCAGCGGTGAGCATACACATGTAGGCATTGCCGCAAAAATGAAAAACGGCAAAATCGTCAACCTGTTCTCGCCGAAGGATATGCACAAGGACTTCCTTTCCGCTATCGGCTACGGCGCTCTCATGGGCCTTTTGAAAAACTACGAGGTAACCAATCCGTTTATCTCCTGCACCATTGACTCTCTGAACCGTCTGAAACCAGGCTTTGAAGCTCCTGTCTGCATCGTTACCAGCCTTGGCCTGAGCCCGGATAACCCGTCCCGTAACAGAACCATTTTGGCAGGCCTGATCCGCGATCTGGACAACGATAAAGCTACCCGTATCGAAATGCGTTCTCCGAACCCGTACACCAATACCTACATCGCCATTGCAGCCTTCTACCTGTCCTGTCTCGACGGCATTAAGGCTTGCGTAGAATCCGGCAAGGACCTGAAGGCTCTGGAAAAAGAAATTTCCAAGAAGGCCGGCGAAGAGGGATTCTATCTGGATACCGACCGTCAATACCGTACTGAGGAAGACGTATTTGAAGATTTCACTGCGGAAGAACGCAGCAAGCTGTTCGGCGAACCGCCTGCTACCGTTTGGGAAAATCTCTGCGCTTTCGAAAAATATCCGGAAAAGGTTGCAGTGCTCACCCAAGGCAATATCCTGAAGAAGGAATATATCGACTCCTTCATGCAGGGTGCGCTGATTCGCTGGAAAACCGAGCTTTTGACTCGTCTGATTCCGGAAAATTATCAGGCTGTTATCGATATGAAGCGCTTGCACAACCAGGAAACCTGCACCGACTGCGACCTGGCAATGTGGCGTAAAATCCAGAACCTGCGTGCTAAGCTGGCTAAGGATTCCTTCGAAGAGAAGAGCATCTTCACCGCTATCCGCAGAGCTGTTGCCGAGGGCGATTACGATACTGTTTCCAAGCTTAAAGTTGAGATGGGAGCAACTATGGAAGAGCTCAAGACTCTGTATCACGATTACAAGCAAAATATTATCGATTAATTTATCTGCTTCTTGCATGGCTGCTGTACTCAAAGTGCGGCAGCCATTTTGTTTCGCGCTTATACCAAAGTGCGATTATTGAAAAAATTATCCCTAAAACTTTCCTTTCAGCTTATTTTTTTGCATGAAACTGTTGAGTTAAGCGCTGTTTTGTGGTAAAATATCAAAGATATATTGACAGTAATATTTTCTGCTGTCCGAAGAAAGGCGATGATAGCTGTGGAGCAGGTCAAGGATGTTCCTGCCTATATTCGCCAGATGTACACGGATAATAATTTTATGACTAAATTCGGTGTGCATATTGGTGAGATAAAGTGTGGCAGTGCTGAAGTCAGCATTGACGTTGATCCGGCGAAGCATTTTAATCATCGTGACATTTGTCACGGCGGAGTGATGTTGGCCTTGGCAGACTCCGTTCTGGGTGTTACCGGTGCAAGCGTGGGCGCTGTAGTGGCAACTCTTAATTTCAGCATGAATTTTATCAAAGGTGTCCATGAGCCGACTACCTTAACGGTACGTAGCCATATCAAGCATTCCGGACATTCTACGATGGTTATTGAGGCTGAAATGACTGACAGCAAAAAGAATTTAATTGGGACGATTTTAACAACAATGTTTGTCGTCGACAGATTTAAAGAAATACCCGCCAAATGGTGAGCTTACCTGAGTTGATTTGGAAGGGAAATGACGCGGAAGACCGCTTGATATCAAGGAGGATATGATGGATTTTGCATTAAACGAGGAACAATTAGAATTACAGGAAATGGTAAGGGAGTTTGTTGAAAAAGAAATTACTCCTTATGCTGCTGAAATGGATGCAGAAAACCATATGCGTGACGGCCTGATTGACAAGGCTAACGAAATGGGTTTGCTGAACGTTATTGTTCCGGAAGAATTAGATGGCCCAGGCCTGGACAGCATTTCTGTTGCTACCATTTATGAAGAGCTGGGCAAAGGCTGCGCAGGTGTTGCAACCTCTCTGGCTGCTAACAGCCTGGCAACTGTACCTGTTTTGCTGGCAGGCACCGACGAACAAAAGAAAATGTATTGCGATATCCTGAACAACGGCGGTCTGGCTGCTTTCGCACTGACCGAACCCGGTGCAGGCAGTGATGCAGGCGGCGTTTCTACCCGCGCTGTACGCAACAAGGAAGAAGGTACCTACACTCTGAACGGTACCAAAATGTTCATCACCAACGGTGGTCTGGCAGAAATCTTCCTGGTATTCGCTAACACCCGTAAAACCGGCGGTATCCGTGGTTTGACTGCTTTCATCGTTCCGAAAGACACCCCGGGCTTCTCTGTTGGCAAGAAAGAAAACAAAATGGGCATCCGTCCTTCCAATACTACCGAGCTGGTTCTGCAAGACGTTGTTATTCCTGAGTCCTATCGCGTAGGCCGCGAAGGCGAAGGCTTCCGTATTGCTATGAACACCTTAGACAGCGCTCGTCCGTTCGTTGGCGCTGTTTCCGTAGGTATCGCTCAGGCTGCTCTGGATTGCGCTGTTAAATATGCTAAAGAGCGCCGTCAGTTCGGCCAACCGATTGCTTCCTTCCAAATGGTTCAAGGCATGCTGGCTGACATGGCTATGAAGGTTGAAACCGCTCGCCTCATGGTTCAAAAGGCTTGCTGGATGCGTGACCAGGGCATGGAATTCTCCAAAGAGGCTGCTATGGCTAAATGCTATGCTGCTGATACCGCTATGCAGGTAACTACCGACGCTGTTCAGGTAATGGGCGGCTATGGCTACACCAAAGAGTACCCTGTAGAGAAGATGATGCGCGACGCTAAAATCATGCAAATCTACGAAGGCACCAACCAAATTCAACGTTTAGTTATTGCCAACAAGCTGTTATACTAATAGCTATCATAACGAAGATAAATTTATTGAGAGCTGCTGCACTTTTGTGCGGCAGCTCTTTGTTGTTTTTATTCGTGACAATGGTTTACACGTATGCTAAAATATAAGGATAAAGAGCTTTTAAAGCATAATAAAAAGCAGAATCTTTGCCACAAATCATTTTGCTGAGAATTGGGGGGCAAATACATTGTTAGCTGATAATTTAAAGCAGGTTCAGGAGCAGATAGCGTCTGCTTTGGACCAGCGTAAAAATAAAGACCTGCTCACAGGAGATAAGGTAACGCTGGTGGCGGTGACGAAAAATCATCCGCCCGAAATTATTACAGATATCGAAGCCTTGGGCATTGCCAACGTAGGCGAAAACCGCGTGCAGGAGGCTAAGCATAAGCAGGAGGCCTTGGGCAAACACGGCTATTGGCATCTTATCGGCCATCTGCAGACGAATAAGGCGCGCCAGGCTGTTGCCTTGTTTGATCTTATTGAGTCGGTAGACAGCGAGCATTTGCTGGCTGCGGTTGATAAGGAGGCGGAACGCATCGGTAAGGTGCAGGATATCCTTTTGCAGCTGAATATTGCCCATGAGGAGCAAAAGTCCGGCTTGGATAAAGAGGATTATCTGGCGCTGTTGCCTAAGCTGCCGGAATATAAGCATGTGCGTCTGCGCGGGCTGATGGTTATTGCCCAAAAATGCGAGGATATTGAGCAGACAAGACCGGTGTTTGCGGCAGGCTACCGTGCATTTGCCCGTTTAAAGCAGCAGTATCCGCAGGCAGATATTCTGTCTATGGGTATGAGCAATGATTACACAGTTGCAATAGAAGAAGGTGCCAATATTGTGCGTGTAGGCACAGCCTTGTTCGGACAGCGTGATTATAGTCTGAAATTTTAAGACATAGATAAGGTTGGTGACGTAATGAATATTATTGATAAAATCATGAATGCATTAAGTCTTTATGACGAGGAAGAAATCATCGAGGAAGAAGTGGAGCAAAAGCCTGCCAAGACCGAGCAGGAGCCCGCTAAACCCAAGAAACGTTTCTTCGGCAGCAAGGAGCCTGCTGCTGCAGCACCGGCAGAGGAGCCTAAGCGTGAACGCAAATCCATTTTGAACTTTAAGGGTTCGGCAGCAAAGCCGGAGCCGGTTAAAAATGAAAAAATGGGCAGCAAAACCATTAACCTGCCTATTGCCGATAAGCTTATGACAGTTGTACTGCTGGAGCCTGTAGATTTCAATGATTCTCCTAAGATTGCCGATTATCTGCGTGATAATCAGGCTGTAGTTGTTAATTACGATAAGACAGATAATGTTGTTGCCAAGCGTATGACCGATTTTATCAGCGGTACTGTTTATGCTATCGGCGGCAGCATGAAAAAGCTGGGCCGCAATATTGTTATCTGCGCCCCGAAAAACGTAGATATAGATGCGGGCGAAGAGCACGAGCTTGACGAGAGGGGAAATAATCCATGGGACAAATAGCAGTAAAGAAGATTGCATTTATCGGCGGTGGCGCTATGGCCAAAGCTATTATCAAGGGTATTATCGGCGGCGGTTTGATTGCGCCGGAGATGATTACCGTAGGCGAGCCGACGGAGGCACATGCGCGTAGTCTGCATGAAGCCTTTGGCGTAAATGTCACTACGGATAATAAAGAGGCGGTAAAGGATGCTGACCTGGTAATCTTTGCCGTTAAGCCTCAGGTAGCACCGGTGGCGCTGGTGCCCGAGCTGATAGCTGCGATGAAAAAAGATGCCTGGGTGCTTTCTATCATGGGCAGTGTTACGCTGGAACAGCTGCATGCCTATGCTCCGGGGTTCCCGGTAGTCCGCACGATGCCGAACACTCCGCTGGCAGCAGGCGCCGGCATGACTGCCATCTGCTGCGATGAGGCCGTAACCGAGCCGATGAAGCAGACTGCGGCAGCAATTTTCAGCAGCTGCGGCGAAATAGAATTTGTAGATGAAAAAGCATTGCAGGCGATTACCGCTATTTCCGGCTGCGGACCGGGCTATTGCTTTGTGATTATTGATGCACTGGCTGACGCAGGCGTGCGTGCCGGTCTGCCGCGTGCACTGGCTATTAAGCTGGCGGCACAGACATTGGCAGGCAGCGGCAAGCTGTGCGTAGAAAGCGGCCTGCATCCGGCACAGCTGCGCGACCAGGTAACAAGCCCCGGCGGCACAACTATTGCCGGTATCCATGCTTTGGAAAACCATGGCGTGCGCGGTGCTTTTTATGATGCGGTGCAGGCAGTGCTGCAAAGAGATAAGGAATTACAGGGGAAATAATTTATGGCAGACAGAGAAAAAATTCTGCGTTATTTTAAAGCCAGCGGTGATGAGCAGCTGGCGGCCAAGCTGCTGGACTTGGCCGAGGGCGCCAATAAATCACGCAAGTTCCGTGTGAGCGAGTTTCTTGATCCTCATGCCTATAACGTTGCGGAAATTATTGCGGCGAACTACGAAAATGTGCGTCTGGAAAGCGACGGTGGCTTCAGTAATGCCGAAAGGGTGAAGGCTGCCTTTGTTGCCGATGATTTTTACGGACAGCCGGATTTCGGTATGGCCTATTTTCTGGCGGCCTGGGATAAGCGCTATTATGATTTGTCGCATCGCGATATCCTGGGTGCGTTTATGGGCACGGGCTGCAAGCGCGAGGCCTTGGGCGATATTGTTTTTGTGCCCGAGGGAGCGCAGTTCGTAGTAGAAAAATCACTGGTAAATTATCTTACCGGTAATCTGACGCAGATTGGTTCTGCGCCGGTAACGCTTACGGAAATTCCCCGCGAGGAATTGCTGCAGAAGGAAGAAAAGGTTAAGCTGATTAACGCGACAGTCGCTGATTTGCGCCTTGATGCCGTGGCAGCGGCAGGCTATGGCGTAAGCCGCAGCCGTATGGCGGATGAAATCAAAAGCCTGAATGTCAAGGTTAACTGGAAAGAGGCCAAGAAGGCGGCACAGCCGGTGAACGAGGGCGATGTAATTTCCTTCCGCGGCCGTGGACGAGTAGAGATTGAGGAAATCCGCGGCACTACTAAAAAAGGACGCATCAGCGTAACGCTGAAGCGTTATATCTAGGAGGATAAACCATGCTTAATCCGGAGGATTTAAAGAAAAAAACTTTTACCAAGGGTTTTCGTGGCTATGAGGTAGAAGAGGTAGACAAGTTTCTTGCCAAGCTGATTAAGGAATACGAATACCTTTATCTGGATAACCTGGAGCAGAAGGAAACTATCGAGCGTGTCAGCTCCAAGCTGGAATATTATCAGCAGATGGAGGCTACCATGCAGAGCACTCTGGCTGTGGCGCAGGAAACTGCTGACGAGGTGAAGAACGCCAGTGAAAAGAAGGCGGCGCTGCTGGAGAAGGAAACGGCAGTGAAGTGCGAGCAGCAGCTGAGCGAAGCGAAGGCTGCGGCGCAGAAGCTGCATGACGATACCATGGCGCATGCCGAGGATTTGTATAATCAGACGAAGAATAAAACCGATAACATGCTGCAGGCAGCGATGGCTGAATGCAATAAGCTGCGCGAAGAGGCTAAGGCTTATGCCGAAAAGCTGCGCAGCAGTGCCGAGGTAGATGCCGATAAGCTGCGTATTACTACCGAGGATGTCTGCAAGAAGCGTGCCAACAGCGCTGCCAGCGAGGCTAACAAGCTGCTGGAGGATGCTCGCAGCGAAGCCGGCAGAATGATGCTGGATGCAAATACTAAATATCGTAAACTGGTGGGAGATGCAGAGGAACGTAGCCGTAAAATTATTTTTGAGGCTGATGCCAAGGCTGCTATGGCCGAACAGGCTTATAACGAGCAGGTGAAAAAGGCGGCGCTGCATCGTAAAAATATGTTGCATCTGCTGGAAACGCAGGTTGAGCTGCTCAAAAACTATGCCAGTCATAACGAAGAATAGTCGGAGGCTGAATGATGATTATCTTAGTGAGGCATGGTGAAGCAACGCATCACACGCAAAGATTAACCGGCGGCTGGACGGATTCGCAGCTGACCGAAAAGGGAAGGGCGCAGATAAAGGCTGCTGCGGTAAAGCTGGCGAAGGATTTTGCCGGACGTAATTGCAAGCTGCGGATTCTGGCAAGTGATTTGCAGCGTGCTTCCGCATCGGCGCAGATTATTGCCGAGGAGCTTGGCTTTAAGGGCGAAATAGAGCATTGCCGTTTCCTGAGGGAAAAGAATAACGGTATTGCTGCCGGCATGACCGAGGAAGAGGCCAAGAAGCATTTTTGCAAGCCTGTTTCCGAGCAGGAGCTGGATCACCGCAACTATCCCGGCGGTGAAACGCGCAATGAGTTCTATCGTCGTAATGTACACGGCTTGTGGCATTGTGCGGATGTCGACAAGGAAAATCTGCTGATTGTTGCGCATAAGGGCACAATACAAAATATTATTTTCCGTTGGCTGGGAATGGATATGCAGCAGGTGGCGGCGTTTAACTTTTCGGTTGATGTGCAGCCTGCCAGCGTAACTGTTCTGGGGATTAACAAATGGCATGAGCATGCTGTTTTCCGCTTGAATGACGTTAGTCATCTGACGAGGGAAAAAGGCTTTGGCGTGTTTGAGTTTAAGTACGAGAAGTGAATAAGGCTGTGAATGACCGCTTGGGTGCTTGGGGAAAAGCGCTTAAGCGGTTGTTTTTGTGTTCTCACTCTATTAATGGCTTTTTTTGCCTTTTTACTCACCCCCTGAAGCAAAAAAATAAGCAGGACAAATTTGAAGATAGTTTATCCTGCTTGCGTTTATCATATAATTTATCTGAGTAATACGGCAGATAAATAATTGGTTGGGTAGTTACTTAACGTCATTTTGTCAACAATAATGCCAGATTGCTGAGATAATTCTCGCGAATACAGTACTCCACCAGATCATGATCTGTCCACTTGCTCTGCATATTTCAGAAGATAAAAAATGCGTAAAGCATCAAAACTTGGTACAATAGAAGTGAAACAAACAATCAACCAAGTATGAGAGATTCATGTCTAAACTCCTAGCACAGATGCAGCAACTTTTGCAGACTGCTTGATATATTTTATTTCTTAAAATATCCTTTTTTCAACAATAAAAATGCTCCGCTTACCCGATTTAAAGGGTAGGCGGAGCATTTTATTATTTACTGTTGAGTTCTATTGCCAAAAGTTTAATTTGCTCCTGTGCTTCTTCTTCCGTCTGGTGCATCGAAAGAATGACCGGTGCCTTAGACCAGTTAACGAAAGCCATCACATAATAATAATCTTTGTATTTGCCATCAGCAGAAAAATACCAATCACCATTATCATATACCAGATTAGTAATTGTATCGCTGTTTATGTAATCCGGCAGACGGTTCATACATCTCCAATGATTATCATAGAAATCCAATCCTTCAATATTATCTGAAACACTAAAGTCAGATGGCCAATTAGGTGCTGTAAAAGTTCTGATAAACATTATTCATTCTCCTTCCGATGTTTTCTTCTAAAATCCCAAGGCTTTTCAATTTTTTCCTGCGACCATAAGCCTTTATGGCAGCGCTTGGCTGCTGCCTCAAATTTATCATACATTTCGCATTTATCGAAGTTTATGTGGTAATGCAGTGCCATGCCTTCCTTCAGCATTTCGGCGCTCACGTCCTTTCCTTCGCAATATACAAAAGCAACCTCGCGGTTATACTTATCAATACACTTAACCTTCAAGCGGACTGTGCCTTGGCGTAACAGTTCGCTTAATTTTTTTGTTGCTTCTGTGCCAAAGGGTTGCTCTCTTTCCGGTGCATCTATCATAGCAAGTCGGATGCGGTGGGTTTCTCCTGTTATATCGCGTACATGGATGGTATCACCATCTATAATGCGTACCACATATGCTGTATAGGTGCTGGCAGGCCTCGCTTGTGCGCTGACTATGGAGGCTATGCCGATAAGACCGAGTACAAAGAGAAGAAAGAGAGTATAGGTGATTATTTTATAGCGCATATTATTTTCCTTTTCTATAAAGATGGGCTGCCGTACTGCTAGGTACGACAGCCCCTGTGCCATATGATTAGTTCTTTAGTATATTTTTGCTTGTATATACTATTTTACTGTTGTACATATGGAAATTGCATCACAAGTCTTTCCTGCAGCACACGGGTTAAGGTGTCGATATTGGCACTCAGCTTTTCGATTCTGCCTTCCATACGGACCAGAAGATACGAGCTGATGAGCATGGGGAAACCATAATCCGCAGCAGCGGAGAGAAGTCTGTCAAATTCCATGAGGATCACTCCTTAGTGCTTTTTACGCCAGAACTTGGACGTTACGATTGACCACACGAGCTTCAACAGCTTGTACCAAGTCACCGCCGAGGGTGTTGAAAACGTTGGCTGCGACGATTTTTTGCATGGCTTCGTCGGTTTCGGCTTTGGAGAGGTTTTCTTTGGGGTTGGAGATGGTGATGATTTTGCTGCTGCCTGCAGCGTTTTTAAAGACGAGTTGTAAGGTTTTTTCCATGGGTGATTGCTCCTTTGTGTCATAATGATACAACCCTCAGTCAAAATCACTGGCGTGATTTTGCCAGCTCCCTTTCAGGGAGCATATATGGGTTAGTGGTGGTTTTAAGAATTACGTTTCGCAAGTAGGTTATATCCCCCCTGAAAGGGGAGGTGGCTACGAGCGTAGCGAGTAGACGGAAGGGTTGTGAAAGATAAAAATTCGGTAGAAGATAGCCTCTCCTTGGGGAGAGGTGCCGAGCTTGTCGAGGCGGAGAGGGGTTCTGCCTAAAGCAACGTTGCTTTCAGTCCCCTCTCAGTCGCCCTGACGGGCGCCAGCCGCCCCAGGGCGCCTTTTTTTACGCTTCCGCCAGCTCACTCTTTTCGGTCAGCTCAATATCCTTATAAGGCTTCTCCATCAGACCGCCGAGGGCAGTGCCTGCCTCATACACCTTGTCCAGTGCAGCGTCAGTCTTGATGCCGTTGAAGTTTTTCGCCTTATACTTGGTAGTGCCGTCGGCACCGGTGCCATCCTCAACGTTGATTACCAGAGTGCGTTTCAAAATTTCCTGATTGATTTCTGCCATAGATTAAAACTCCTTTCGATGATGAAAAAAATGATGGGTAGATGAGAGGCTCCCCTAGGGGGGAGCTGTCGCCGTAGGCGACTGAGAGGGGACTGCTGTCATTATGCTTAGCAATTAAACCCCTCTCCGTCATCGCTTCGCGATGCCACCTCTCCCCAAGGAGAGGCTTTTTTGTCGGCGCTATGCGTTGTGCCCTCACGCCGCCAGCAGCTCAGGCTGCTCCACTTCCACTTCATGCGGCTGCAGCAGCTTGTCCCTGAGCATACTGTGCAAATACGCCAGAGCTTTTTTCCGCAGCAGCACGCCTCCAGGGCGCAGGGCCCTCGTTTCCGGCATGCCTTTGAGCATGTACAAATCCCAGCGCATATCGGGATCACCTTGACCGGGACCATATTGGTCGCGACTGGCTGCTTCGGCATGCGTCAGAACTGTATCATTATTGATTTCCAGCTCCAGCTCATGACACAGTATAGCGACAACCATCGCCATCTGTTCCACCTGCAGCATTGTCGGTGGATATGCGCCAAACACAGGATTGCATTTGTAGGCAAGGATTGCATCCTTAGCGCAACAGAGAGTGACGCCAATGGAGCGACTGTTGCGACGCCAGGTATGCGATTTATATTCGCGCAGCATGTTGCAGGTGAGGTAAAGCTCGCCCTGCTCGCCAATGTTGATGTGGTAATCATCAAAAACCTGCTCGTAGGTTCCTGCCGTCCAATGCAGATAGATGTGAGTGATACCGCCTTTGGCATTTCTAGCCAAGATTCGCAGCTGTTCATGATTAATTCTGCGGGGATTTGTTACAAGCATATATTAAAAAGCTCCTTTGTATTTTTTCTCCCATACGCTTACTTACATATCCGGATTCTGTTTTCGGCAAGAGGCGGGAGTGTGTTGTTTTTGCCTCTCACTATACTAATGGCTTTTTTTTGCGATTTTTTCACCCCCTCAGTAAAAAAATTTTTTAAAAAATATTTTTCTAAAAAAATTTGCACAGGGGGGTGAAAATTTTAGCATTTTTAGCCATTAGTATAATGAGTTTTCTTTTTTCTCTCTTTCTTTTTTATAATTTTTTCTTTCTGTCTTTATTTCTTTTGGCTGTGATAAAAACTACTAGCGTAAGCTAGTAGTAACCTTGTTCTTTAGAGTACTACCTAGAGGATAGACGTAAAGTACGGTAGAAGTAGAGCGTAGGTGCAGCCCAAGTCTATACTGTACCCATAGTACTTGACAGTCCAAAAGAGAGATTTTCCAAAGTCTTGACACTGAAAAAAGGAGGTTTCCTAAATCCTTGACAATAAAAAAAAAGAGATTTTCCCAACTCTTGACAAAAAGAAAAAGCTGAATCCATGTTCCTTGACAAAAGAAAAGGTTGAATCCCATTTACTTGACATTGCTCTTTTTTTGGACAGTTTGCAAGAGAGAGTCGAATTTTACTTTGGACACTTGGTTCTGGTGAAACCCAGTTTTTGGACAGTTCTCTTTTGGTGAAACCCCAAAAACTGGACACTCTTGTTTTTACATCCGCACAGTAAAAAAGCGTCCTGCCCATAGTAGGGCAGAACGCTTAGCGGATTAAGCAATTATTGCTTTTAATTTTTTTAGACCGTTAGCACGATGCTTGTAAGCAGTTTTCACACTGCACTTATGCTTATCGCAAAATATTTTGTAATCAACATCCTGCAGAACAAGCTCATTGACAGCAGTAAATTGCTCTTTAGTGAGCTTACGCATCGTATCAGACAATAGCTGATTATGGATCAGCTCGTCAATATCATTCTTCTTGTCAGCAATCTGTGTTTCTTCGCCTTCTTCCTCTGCGTCCAGATAATAACAATCCTTGACAGATTTTCCACGCGTAAACTTATGCAAAAGTCCGTAATGGATATGGTACTGCAAAAGTCCCGGCAGATGCCCGAAGTCCCGTCCGTCATACTTCTTGATTTGCTCTAAAAAGATTAACCAGGCAGTATTGATTGCATCCTCGCCCAAGGCTTCACGCACTTCGTAGCGATAGGCCTCCTTGTAGATTAAGGGCTTAAAGGCGTTGCATAATGTGTTGATGGCCTCGCGGTCACCATTTTGGGCGCTGTGAACCAGCTCCTTGAATTCTGTGAGAGTGAAGGTTGTTTTTTCCTCCGTGCAGTCCTGCGGTTCGGTGCCTTCCGGCACGCAGCAGATTATTTCTTCGGAGTTTTCCTGCTCAGGGCACTTTTTTGTTGTTATGTTGTCCAGTTCCTTTCTGTGGCGGTAGTTTTACCGCATATGGCAGAATTCTGTGCTGTACTACATCAAGCTCTTGATGTGCCTATTATAACACAGAAGATTAGCAAGTTTCTTATTTGAGCATAATAATGCGCAAAAACGTTTTGACTAGTCTTTTTGTAATAATCTGTTAGCAAAATAGTAATATTTTGAGGTGACAGTATGAGAAAAAGACTTAGAAATTTGTATTCTGAAGAGCTGGTGGATTCGGATTATTTGCCAGAATTGGTTGAACTGGGAGTGCTTATAGGATCGCATAGAACGGCATCAGGGATAAATCAGGAAGAGTTTGCCAGGATGATTGGGGTGTCGCGACGGACGATGACTAAGATTGAAAATGGCAGGCAGTCTTTGAGTTTTGTTGCTTTTTTGAGAATTGCTGCTGTGCTGGAGATGCGACCGGAGTATTTGCTGCAGGAGCTGACGCGGGTGACGCAGAGGAAGTGGAGTACGAAGGGGGAGGATTGAGAGAGAGGTGGCTTGTTAGAACATAAGTTAAACTGATAATTTAGGTTGAGTGCTTTTGACAGAGCACTATTATTTTTTAATTCGCAACCAAATGGATATTTGGTTGCGGGGGGGGGACAAGATGATATAATAACGTTATAGCTATTCTTAAAATTTTATTAGGATAGGAGAGTGTGTTTATGTATTGTAAAGTTTGTGGAGAGAATCTTAAACCAGATGCTAAATTCTGTGAAAATTGCGGAACGAAAGTAAAAAAAGAGACAGATGCTATTCCTAAGACTGATATAAAAAAGAGTACAGAATCTGTAAAACCAAAAGTAAAGTTAGAAGAAACAAAAACTTCAAAAAAGCAAACTATTATTGGTGTAATTGTTTCTCTAGCATTTATTGGTCTAATTTTTACTGCTACAAGTAGCGATACACAGAAAGAGGCTAACAAACAGATAACGGTTAATAAGAAAATTACAACTTCTATACCAAAAGAGCATAGGGAATTCTTAACAAAAATTGGTTTAAAAGTTCCTGCTGATGATAAGATTGAGTTTTCGGATGCAAATAGTAATTTAAATTACTATAGAATTCCATCTCAAGATGGAGAACAAGGAGTTACTACGATATTTGTTGGTGATAATGGAGCTATTAGTAAAGTTAATGTATCGCATAATGCTCAAGAATGTAAAAAAACTTTTGATTTAGTTGAAAATGGAAAGGTTCTTGGTACATATAGCGAAAAATTGGCTGAACATAAATTAGCAGATGCTAAGGCTGAACAAGAAGCTAAGGCTAGGGAAGCTCAACAAGCCGCTGAAGCAGCGGAAACAGAAGCAAGAGCAAGAGAAAATGCTAATGATTTAGGGTGTACGCTAGAAGAATATAAAGAACATTTTGGACCCATGCTTAGTGCAGGTTTTACAAAAGGAAGATTAGATGTATGGTATAATGATAGTTCTTCAACTTCAATTAATACATATGGAAACCATACGCAATATGTTTTGCATTTAGTTGGTAGAGGTCAAAATGGTAATAGAGTTTACGTGTATGTATATGAGTATTCAAATAAACCTGGGAAATATCAATTCCAAGTTATGAATACATCTCATAAATAATTTATAAGGAGAGATGTAAAAATTATGTATGAAAATTCACTGTTCGTTTTTTTAGTTGAAAACTTGATTGAGCTTTTGATTATTGCTCTTATTCCAGCTTATATTGCTAAAAGAAAAGGAAGAAATTTTAAACGTTGGTATATTTATGCAGTTTTACTATGGATTGTAGCGATGATTCACAGTTTACTGCTTTCTGATCACAGTGGAATAAAATGTCCTTCTTGTGGTAGTTGGATAAAAGAAAATTCTACAGTGTGCAAGTATTGCCATATTGTATTAGCTGATTATTACAGAGAACATCCGGAGTTGCCGAAAGATTTATATGATAAAGAAGATACATTGTTGTAAGTGTGGTGATTTATAATGAAACGAATAATTTTAATGCTTTTAATGTTAAGCGTTTACTTAGTTTGTTTGGGGTGTGGGAGTAAGGCCGAAAATATTTTGACGCAGCATAACAGCGTGGATGGGGATGTAACATCAATAGAAATTGCTGCTCCATATGAATATACGTGGAAATATGTTCCGATGAATGAGCTTGCGGAGATAGATCCTGTTGCTGCACAATGTGATAGTCGTTTAGATACTAGCAAAAATGACTATGGTATAAAGTTTACTCAGTTGACCAGAGTCAGATTTGACGATAATACGTTGAATATTTTGGATAGCAATACCCAAAAAGCAGTTTTGAATAACTACTATGAAATGTATGCTTCCTCTTTGCTGATTCCACTAAAATCTATGAATAATGTATCTAATATAAAAACAGAAAGAAAAGATGCAATAGTAAGTGGAAAAAGTGGTATTGAAATTTACTGCTCGTTTACGGATATGCAGAAAAATATTGATGAAGTGTTTCACTATTTGATTATCAAGAATGAAAAGGAATTTTGGACTTTGATTACGTGTTATTCAAAGAATGATACAAAAGCAAAAAATTGCGTCGACCAGATTTATAAAAATGTAAAAATTAAAGACAAAAAATAATCTATATAACGTATAATGATACGATGAGAAAGGGGAATCCATATGCCGTTTTGGGATACTGATTACAAAAAAGCAGCGCTGAAAAGTAAGGCTGTCCAAGAAGCTGCCGAACAAAGAGCAGCTGAGGCTAAACAAAAAGCTGCTGAATATCGGCAAAAAGTAAATGCCGTAATTGTCACGACTGGTGATTTAAAAGAGGATTACGAAATTATTGGCCCTGTATTTTTTCAGGTTTCTAACAAAGGCATTTTTAGTAGTACCTTGAGTGAACTTGTAAATAAGTATAGTGCTGAAATTGAAGAAATGAAGAATAATGCTTTGATGTCTGAGCGAAGGACAGACTGGGGGTTCTTATGGGGAGAATATTCTGTTGGGCAGAATGATTTTGAAAAAGCATTTTTTGTTGCTACGCAAGAACTGAAGAAAAGAGCACTAATGCTTGGTGGAGATGCTGTAGTTTCCATGCGTCAGGATATAGATCTAGATACTAGTGGATTTCAATATTTTTATTTGCAGATGTATGGAACTGTTGTTAAAAGAATAAATAGGTAAAATTGTTTATTTCCCCAGCTTTACTCTCGCGTAAGGCTGGGGAGATTTTTGTAAAAACAAAAAACATACAACACAAACTTCACAGCTTGTTCGTTGTATGTTTATATTCTGTATGATAAAATACTATGCAAGACGACCGTGTTGCAGGGTGGCATTGCCGAAATTCTTAGGAATGGAGGTGATGTCTATGGTATATTTCAGTTTTCAGGACTTAATGTCCTTTGGAATTTTTATCGTAGCGTTGCTGACGTTCATTTGGATTGTTAACATATGACTTTAGCAGTAAGAAGTCTGAAGATGTGTATTATAAAATTTTGGCAGTGCAAGGCTCTTCACTCCTTGACTTATCACATTGTCTAATGTATAATATTAGCGTTTATTGATATTTGCTAACGCGATGAAAAAGACAGTAGCTTGCGGCGCAGGTTAAGCGAGCCGGGGGATGGTGCAAGCCCGGACGAAGTAAAGCAGGTGAAAATCACTTTGGAGCGGATGCGGCGAACCTGAGTAGCTGCATACGGGAGCGCCCGATATTGCGCACACGAGTGGCGTGCAGCAAAGGCTGTCGTCATGAGGGTGGTACCACGGAGTACACATTTGTTAATGATGCATGATACGCAAGCGTATTAATCGTTGTTAGTCTACAGCTTCGTCCCTTATCTGAGGGACGAAGCTTTTTTATATTGTTAAATTTTTTGTTTAATAAAATTGGAGGTTATTAGTAATGGACTATGGTAAAACACTGAATCTGCCCGAAACAGAGTTCCCTATGCGTGCCGGTCTGCCGCAACGCGAACCTGATTTTCTGAAATTCTGGGAAGAAAACGATATTTATGGCAAAAAGCAGGCTCTGCATGCAGGCCACAAGAAATTTGTTCTGCATGACGGCCCTCCGTATGCAAACGGCAAAATCCACATGGGTCATGCCCTGAACAAAATCTTAAAAGATATCATCATGAAATACAAATATGCTCGCGGCTTCGATACCCCGTATGTTCCCGGCTGGGATACCCACGGCATGCCGATTGAGCACGCTGCTATCAAAGAGCTGGGCCTGAACCGCAATGAGCTGGATCCGCTGACTCTGCGCCGCAAATGCCACGACTTCGCTCTGCAATGGGTTGATATTCAACGCGAAGACTTCAAACGTCTGGGTGTTCTGGGTGACTGGGAAAACCCGTACATCACTCTGCATCACAGCTTTGAAGCTGAGCAAATCCGTGTATTCGGTACTATGGCTAACAAAGGCTATATCTACAAAGGCAAAAAGACCGTTTACTGGTGCCCGCACTGCGAAACCGCTCTGGCTGAAGCAGAAATCGAATACGGCGAACAAAAAACTCCGACTATCTTCGTAAAAATGCCGCTGGTAAAAGACAACGGCCAGACTCCGGAAGCTGCTAAAGGCAAAAAAGCTTACATGGTAATTTGGACCACCACCCCGTGGACCATGCCTGCCAACGTTGCTGTTGCTTTGAACCCTGCTCTGGAATATGCCTGGGTTGAATGTGAAGGCGAAGTTCTCTTCATGGCTAAAGATCTGCTGGCTCAGGTTGGCGCTGTCTGCCACAAGGACCTCAGCAATGTCCTTGGTACTACTCTTGGTAAAGATATGGAATTCGCTGAATGCGTGCATCCGTTCCCTGAATACAACAACCGCCGCTCTCTCGTAGTTATGGCTGACTATGTAACTACCGAAGCCGGTACCGGTTGCGTACATACCGCTCCCGGTCATGGCGATGTCGACTTTGAAACCGGCCTGAAATACAAGCTGCCGATTCTCTGCCCTGTTGATTCTCAGGGCAAGCTGACCGAAGAAGCAGGCGAACGCTTCAAGGGCATGTTCGTATTCGACGCTAATATCCCGGTACTGAAATATCTGGCTGAGCTGAACTGCTTGCTGGGTAAAGAAAACATTAAGCACCAATACGCACACTGCTGGCGCTGCAAAAACCCGATTATCTTCCGCGCAACCTCTCAATGGTTCGCTTCTATCGACGGCTTCCGTGATGAAGCACTGAAATCTATCGACGATGTACAGTGGATTCCTTCCTGGGGCCAACAACGTATCCATAACATGGTAAGCGACCGTCACGACTGGTGCATCAGCCGTCAGCGCGTATGGGGTGTTCCTATCCCGGTATTCTACTGCGATAACTGCGGCGAGCATCTGATTAACGAAGCTACCATTGATTCCGTTGCTAACTGGTTCGAAAAAGAAGGCAGCGATGCATGGTGGGCTCACACTGCAGAGGAGCTGCTGCCGGAAGGCACTGTCTGCCCGAAATGCGGCGGCAAGCACTTCCATAAGGAAAGCGATATCATGGACGTATGGTTCGACAGCGGTTCCTCTCATATGGCTGTTGCCGCAAAGCGTCCGGAGCTGTCCTGGCCGGTTGCTATGTACCTCGAAGGCAGTGACCAGCATCGTGGCTGGTTCCAGTCCTCTCTGCTGACTTCCGTTGCTGTTGCAGGCCGTGCTCCGTACGAATCCGTACTGACTCATGGCTATGTAGTTGACGGCGATGGCCGCAAGATGTCCAAATCCGTAGGTAACGTCATCGTTCCGCAGGACGTAATCAAACAATACGGTGCTGATATCATCCGCCTGTGGACTGCTTCCTCCGATTATAAGGCAGATATCCGTATCTCCCCGAAAATCCTGAAGCAGCTGGCTGAAGTATACCGCAAAATCCGTAACACCATCCGTTACATTCTGGGCAACACCAACGATTTCAACTATGAAACCGATGCTGTTCCGTTCAACGAAATGCTGGAGCTTGACCAATGGGCACTGATGCATCTGCAGCTGCTGAAGAAGGAAGTTACAGCTGCTTACGAAAGCTATGATTTCCATGTACTGTATCATGCAATCCACAACTTCTGCACCGTTGAAATGTCCAGCTTCTATCTGGATATCATCAAGGACCGCCTGTATGCTTATAAGGCTGACAGCAAAGAGCGTCGCAGCGCACAAACCGCTATGCATGAAATCCTCATGGACCTCATTGTTATGCTGTCCCCGGTACTGAGCTTCACTATGGAAGAAGTATGGCAGTTCATGAAGAAACCTGCTAATGCTCCGGAATCCGTACAAATGCTGCCTTGGCCGGAGATTAAGGAAGAATACATCAACGAAGAGCTGGAAACTAAATGGGATAACTTCATTGAAATCCGCAGCGAAATCACCAAGGTGCTGGAGCTGGCTCGTCGTAACAAACAAATCGGTCACTCTCTGGACGCTAAGGTTGAGCTGCACGCTGAAGGCGAAGCACTGGCTATCCTGAAATCCGTAGAAAAAGACCTGGCAACCCTGCTGATTGTTTCTCAGGCAGTTATTGTTGAAGGCGCTGCTGAAGGTGCCGAAGCAACCGGCCGCGAGGACCTGAAGGTTACCGTTGCTGCTGCCGAAGGTCACAAGTGCGAGCGTTGCTGGATTTACAGCGACGAGGTTGGTCAGGACGCTGAGCATCCGACTTTGTGCAAACGTTGCGCTGAAGCAGTTAAAGATTGAGTATAAGGCATCATCTTTGCATAAAGCTGTAGTCAACATAAAATAAAAGTTTAAAGCCGTCGTATCATGTAAATTTTGCTGATACGGCGGCTTTTTTTGCTACAAATTTTACAAAAAATTATTTTGCTTTATTGTCTATCTATGGTACAATACTGTTAATATTATATATTTTACGGAGGTGAAACTGTTTTTCTGCAATCTGCAGGATTACAGAGATTTTTGGACTATCTCATATGTTTGTTTAATGTTATAGCGATTTTATTTTTGGTGGCGCTGAACGGCTTTTTCGTTGCTTCGGAGTTTTCTATTGTCAAGGTGCGCCCTTCGCGTCTTGATGCGCTGATTAAAGAAGGCAATACTCGGGCGGAAAGCGCTAAGCAGGTAACGGAGCATCTTGATGCCTATCTTTCGGTTACGCAGCTTGGTATAACCATTGCTTCGCTGGGCTTAGGCTGGATTGGCGAGCCGACGGTGGCGAAGCTGATGCATCCTGTATTTAATCTGCTGCAGCTGCCGCCGCAGGTTGAGCATACAATAGCCTTTGTTGTCGGCTTTGGTGTTATCACCGCATTGCATATCGTTTTGGGCGAGCTGGTGCCTAAATCATTGTCTATTCAAAAGACTGAGCAGATTGTTCTGTTCGTGGCAGCTCCGCTGATTTTGTTTGATAAGCTGATGTATCCGGCGGTGTGGTTCCTCAATCACGTTGCCAACTGGGTGCTGCACAAATTGGGCGTTGAGGCTGCAAGCGAGGCGGAAGAGGCGCACAATGAGGACGAAATCCGCATACTGATGGAAGAAAGCCATAAGCATGGCTATATTGATAAAACAGAGCTTACTTATCTGGATAATGTCTTTGACTTTTCCGACCGTCGCGCCAGCGATATCATGGTTCCGCGTACCGATATGATCTGCCTGTATCTGGAGGATTCATGGGAGGATAATATCAAGACGGCGCTGGAAGAGCGCATGACGCGTTATCCTATCTGTGATGAGGACAAGGACCACATTATCGGCTTTTTGCATATCAAGGATTTGCTGCGCAGCTTAAATGCCGGCGAGCGTCCTGATTTGCGCAGTCTGGCGCGTAAGGTGCTGCTGGTGCCGGAATCTCTGCCTATCAGCAAGCTGCTGCGTATTCTGCAGAAGCATCGCAGTCAGCTGGCAATCCTCGTTGACGAATACGGCGGTACCGCAGGTATGGTTACCGTTGAGGATATTCTGGAGGAAATCGTAGGCGAAATTCAGGACGAGTTTGACGAGGAACGTCCGGAGGTAGAAGAAAAGGGCAGCAAAACCTATTCTGTAGACGGCAAAATGCTGTTGGAGGATGTTAACGATACCTTTGAGCTGGCCTTAGATACCGAAAACTGTGATACTATCGGCGGCTGGGTTTACTCTCAGCTTGATTATCCGCCTAAGGTGGGGCAGAAGGTGCAGACACCTGCTGCTGCTTTTACGGTAGAGGAGATTGATAAGATGCGTATTGTGCGCGTCGGCATCCAGCTTTTGCACGAGCCGGAAAAGATTCACGAGGAGCTTCAGGAAGAACACCTGGAGGATGTAAAATAAAAATAACCCCGATTTTTACGAGATGTAGAAATCGGGGCTTTTGCTTTATGTGGGGCTTTGGATATACGGGAACTGTATGACTAGCCTTTCTTGCAGTACGCGCGATAGGTTTTCGATATTAGCACTCAACCTTTCTATTCTGCCTTCCATACGGATCAGAAGATACGATCTTACGAGCATCGGAAAGCCATAATCCGCTGCTACCGAGAGCAGTTTGTCAATGTCATGATGCGTCACTCCTTGCTGTTACGCCAGAGGCTGTAGCTTGCACCGACAGCCTCGGTCAAATCGCCATTATAAGGCGGCACTGTGTGTGCCTGAGCTGGATAAGCTGATAGAAGTTGTGCAGCTTCTGTTTGTGCTAGAAGACTGCGTTCTGGTGAAGATAGTTAAGAAAAAAGAAGAATAGCTTTTTTTAACTTGATATGCAGAGGGCGGGCTTTAATGATGGTGAAAATTTGATAGATATATAGCAGGAGAAGCGGGAGCTGTTGGCGCAGGGGAAAATCAGTGAAGATGAGTATGATGTATGGAGATATAGTAAAATAAAAAAATGTTTGCCAAACAAAACGCACTGTGATATAATTCCTTTAGTTATTAAATCTTCCTTTTCATCAAAATAAGCTGTTCGCTCAATCATAGTTTTTCTATTTCTTGACGAGGATAAATTGATATTTTTATAGTCATGTAGCTGTTATTTAACGTATAAATTTGCTATAATTTCTATAAGAGTAAACAATGAAAGCTGAGTGTTATGGAAGAAATAAATCTCTTTGAAGGAATGGAATATGGAATGAAGAAGCAAAAATTAAGAAGCATAGATCTTTTTGCGGGAATTGGCGGTATAAGGCTAGGATTTGAACAAGCCTTTTCGGAGGATATAGAGACTGTGTTTGTTAGTGAGTGGGATAAGTCCGCACAAAAAACATACACAGAGAATTTCAATGACAAGTTTCCCATTGCAGGAGATATTACGCAAATTGAAGCACAGAATATACCGGAGTTTGATATATGCTTGGCAGGATTTCCCTGTCAGGCTTTTAGTTTAGCAGGAGCAAGGAAAGGTTTTGATGATGATTATAAAGGATTGTGTAGAGGTACATTATTTTTAGATGTTGCACGCATCTGTGAATATCATAAGCCTAAAGTTATTTTTTGTGAAAATGTTAAAGGTCTTGTCATTCATGATCGAGGTAGAACATTCAAAGTTATTACTAAAACTTTTGAAGATTTAGGATATAGGGTGTTCTATAAAGTGCTTAACAGCAAGGATTTCGGAGTTCCGCAGAACAGAGAACGCATATATATAGTTGCTTTTCGTAATGATATTAACGCGGAAAATTTTACTTTTCCTGAATCAACAGATGATAATAAGGTTTTGGCTGATATTATCGAAAATCATGAAGTAAGCGTGAAGTATTATCTTAGTACCACATATATGGAAACCTTGCGAAGACATAAAGCCAGACATGCTGCCAAAGGAAATGGGTTCGGATATGAGATACGTGATTTAAATGGAATTGCCGGAGCTATTGTATGTGGCGGTATGGGGCGTGAACGTAATTTGATTATTGATAAAAGACTTACGAACTTTGTTCCGGTAACTAGGATAAAGGGTGAAGTAAATCGTGAAGGAATACGTAAGATGACACCTAGAGAATGGGCAAGATTGCAGGGATTTCCTGACGATTTTAAGCTGGTATTAGCAGATGCCAGTCTATATAAGCAGTTTGGTAATAGTGTGACTGTGCCGGTAATAGCAGCTATTGCAAGGCAGATAAAGGAGGTTCTTGATAAACATGACAGCAATCCTATCATCTGAAACTAGTGCCAATAAAGGCGAATGGTCTGAAATCTATGCTTTGATAAAGTTACTCAATGATGGTCGTATTTATGCAGCTGATGAAAACTTAAAACATGTAAGTGAAAATTTGTATTTACCAATTATAAAAATAAGAAGAGAAGAAACTAACGGAAATATTTATGACTATCATACATCAGAAAACGAAGAATCTGTGGTTAAGATTTTCCATAATGGTGAATTTATTAAGGCCGTTTCTATAAGTGAATTTGAAGTTCAAACAGCATTGCTGTATAGAGACTTATCATCAGCTACACAAGGTAATATTAAGTTGTGTGAGTTAGAAGGATTGGGAGCATTTCTTAACAATATATTTGTTAATAAAATAAAAGCTGATAGCGATCATAAAGCAGACATTATTATGGAGTTTATTGATATACATACAGGTTTTAGACCGTTGGCAGGTTTTTCTATAAAAAGCCAGATGGGAAGTCCGTCAACATTACTAAATCCTTCTCAAGCTACAAATTTCATTTATGAGGTTAAAAATATTGATGATTCAGTTATGCAAAATGTCAATTCAATAAAAACAAGAAATAAAATTATAGATAGAATGAAGTGCTTGGTTGAGAGCGGTGCACAGTTTCAATTCTTTAAAGTTAATAATGATGTTTTTGCAGATAACTTAGAATTAATAGATAGCTGTATGGCGGAAATAATGAGCTATGCCATGCTATATCGTTATAGAGATAATATAAAAAACTCAACAGAAATTATAGAAAAACTTCATAATGACAATCCTTTACATTATCGTAACAATCAAAGTTATCGTTATAAATATAAAAAGTTGTTATGTGCATCTGCTTTGGGGATGCTGCCTGCAACGCAATGGAATGGGATAGATGAAGCTAATGGTGGATACGTTATAGTAAAAAATGACGGAGACATTGTAGCTTATTACCTCTATAATCGTAATTTTTTTGAAGAGTATCTGTTGAAAACAACTTATTTAGAGTCAGGAAGTACGACAAGATATAACTATGCTCGAGTATATAAAGATAATAATAAGTATTTTATTAATCTTAATTTGCAAATAAGATTTAAAGCATAAATACATAAAAATAGAGCACTTAAGCTGAATAAGGACTTAGGTGCTCTAACAATTTATCTTTTTTCTATAAAATCTATATATGAACAACTATCTGCGTTATTATTATCCAAACAGATTTGTAAATCTTTTAACGTGTTTAAACTAAAAAGTTTAAAATCTCCACATAACGGAGCTCTAGAAAGATTCATTTTAATAATTACAGCAGGAGCATATTGTAGTTTCTGCAATTTGCGTTTTAATCCCCACTTTGCTTTATCTGTATCTAATGTTAGCCATAGATAATAAGTTTTTCCGTTATAGTCGATTATTATATCTGTATTATGTATTAAATCAAATTCAAAAGAATATCTAACATTAGGAAACAAGCCGCACTCCCTTAAGACACACAAAAAGTGGATTTCACGGATAAAAGACGGATATGTTCTTAATAGTCTTCCACGATAATATTCTGGCCAAAAAATAGGTATATTATCAATATACATCTTAGTTTTGCCATCACTAAATGTTATGTGTGCAGAATACAAATACTCATAAGTTGACAAAAACTCTTCTTCGGTCGGAATAGTACCAGTTTGAAATAAAAAGCTATAAAATGCTAAAGACATTGGAGGAAAATTCATTTTCTCAACAAAATCACTTCTAGGACGGCTAGTACCAGTGTAATGTATAGAAGCTATTTTTTCTTCTAAGCTCTTAACAGTTAATAAAAAAGGCTTTTTTTTGATTACACTACCATTTATAGTGCCGATTAATTCATTATTGTTTATTTCTACATTGGTAATCATAGCTAACGCTCCTTTGCTTGATGTTTTTTACTGTACTTATTTCGTGCATTACTGATTCAATGCATTTTGATAGGCTATTTTCTATATCACTCTCCCAATATCGTAATACTATCCAACCATTGTCGCGTAATTCAATGGTATTTTCTAAATCTCGTTCCATATTACGTTTGATTTTTTCAACCCAAAAATTCTTATTGCGTTTTACTATATTAGGATTCTCTTTACCATGCCAAAAATCACCATCACAGAAAATAGCAATTTTATATTTAGTAATAACAATATCTGGTTTACAAGAATAAACTTTGTAATTTTTTCTGTATCTTATACCTAAATGCCATAAAGCTAACCTAAGCTTTACTTCTATTTTGGTATCCTTGCTTTTAACAGCTTTCATATTTCGTGATTTTTGCGGTGTAGTTATTATCTTCATAATGTCACCTGCTTAATATAATCTTTAACACTATTATACATTAATCTTAGAAAAATTGAAACCTTGGGGAGGTATACGTGCGATGCGCATCTATATAAAACACGTAACCGACACTGATTATCGCTTCGACTTTGGCTTTAGCGACGATTTGGAGAAGCTGGAAATCACGGAAAATTCTCTTATGATTATACTAAAGGACGGACAGTACAGGACTTTCTCCAACCTGCAGTGGGAGTGGAAGGTCAGGTAAGAATAGTAATTTTAAAATACAAACAGTTATTGTTTAATATTGTGAATAGGAGGGAATCGCTTTGTCTAATTTAAATTATAATGCTACAGAAAAAGATCAGGAAGTATATATATTGTTATCTGCTATAGAAATTATTGATGCAATCATCAATAGAAGTGTATTAGAAATAAGATTAGATAACGAAAATAGAGCGACTATTCAACCTAAAAATTATATTGCTGAAAAGTATTTTTTTATATTTGTAAATGACTTTTTTTCTAAAGTGGGTATTATAGTGCAAAAAGGTAAGCAATCTATTTTTGAGTTACTGATAAACGAAGTCTGCCAAAAACATTTGTTAACCTCTACTGAATACAGACCTTTAATAGATGCTCTTCATAATTTAGAAGAATGGTATTTCAGTGCAATAACATATACGGAATTTTATTTTCCGAATTTCAATATGGAAATTACATTGACAGTAAAAAGAAGTGATAGTATAAACATTTTATCTAATATGTCAAAACATAATTTGACAAAGCTTGATGGAATTAGAAAAATAATAAAACAGATTTTTATACATAATCCTAATGATAAAGTAAACCATATTTTACAAGATGATAGCAATTTAATAATTGCAAGCAGAGATTTTTATAATCAATTTATGAGTGAAAGTAGTTGTCGCTTAGTAGATTTGCTTATTGGTTTGACATACCATTTAAATAAAATACGGATAGAAATATATAATTATCTATATGAAACTTATTTGAATAGTTATGAGATACTTCCTCCTGAGAATGGATTACGGCGCTATAAGTTTGATAGACCAGAAGGATTAAATGATATAGGGTATGGTTATTATTGGGAATTGATGAATTGGCGAGGTAGTAGTTTAATTGTTGGTGATTTTGAAATTGATGACTGCTATAAGGACAAAAAAGCATTGTTATGAAAACAGATAAAGTTATACTCCGCTTGGCATGCTGATGCAGGACATGTATTGTAAAGACTCTGAGAAACTGCATTATAAAGAATTTGCGGAGCGCATGAAGTATTTGAAGAATAATAAGGAGGGCGGGGAAAAAATTACTGATATCATTGAGGCGTATGTACAGAAGGTAGCAAAGCAGGCTGCAAAAGAATCTGAAGGAAAAGCAGGCCGTCAACGAAGCTAAGAAGAATACTTTAAAAGATATAGCTATCAAGCTGCTCAAGCGTGGCGATTCCGTAGAAGCGGTTGTGGAAATCACGTCCCTACCGCTTGAGAGCGTGTGTGCGCTGCAGCTTTAATAGAATAAAGTAACATAGTAGAACAACAAGCCCCCGACTTTATGCAAGCGTAAGTCCTGGGGGCTTTTTGCTGTTATAGAGAAAGATAAATTGGTGATGTCCTGTAAGCGCCAAACCCCAAATTTTCTTTACCACGCAAAAAAAGAGAGACGGCGTGCACCGTCTCTCAATTTATTGCATATGCAGTGTTTTCTTTGTCCTTATAAATCGTGGAATTTCATACCGATGTTGCTGTGACGCAGGAAGTTAAGAGTTACCTCAGGGAAGGAGGCGTAGCTTAAAACGTCTTCAATCGGTGCGTTGGGGAAGCCTTCCTCAGCCAGCTTTTCACGCAGCTTTTTCATTTGCGGCGGAATATCGTCGGCAGGACGGTGGTCGATTTGCGGCGCGTCACCGATGGCCAGGCGTTTAACCTCAGGGTCAATCGGTCCCGGAGTACGGCCGTATTTACCAAGGATTAAATCCTTAACCTCGCGGGGAATCATCTTATAGCGTCCAAGTGCAACGTTCAATACGGACATAGAACCTACAATCTGGCTTGTAGGAGTAACCAGCGGCGGATAGCCGAGCTCGGCACGCACGCGCGGCATTTCCTCAAGCAGCTGCGGATATTTGTCGGCAACGCCCATTTCCTTCATCTGGTTCAGCAGGTTGGAAAGCATACCGCCCGGAATCTGGAAGGTGAGCACCTTGGGATCGATGGGGATGTTGGCATTAAGGTTGAAATCGTGGATAAGGTTCTTGCGTACATCCTTGAAATAGTCAGCTAATGCATTAAGCTCCGCAAGGCTGATGCCTGTATCGTAGGGAGTGCCCTCCAACGTTGCTACCAAAGCTTCGGTGCAGGGTTGGCTGGTAGATTCGGAGAACGGAGAAAGCGCGGTATCAATCATGTCCGCACCGGCTTCAACAGCCTTCAGGTAGGTCATATCGCCCATACCGCTGGTGAAGTGGGTGTGCAGGTCGATAGGCAGGTTAAGCTCTGCCTTCAGGCTGCGGATAAGGCTTTCGGCAGCGTAGGGACGCAGCAGGCCTGCCATATCCTTAATGCAGATGGAATCTGCGCCCATCTGTGCCAGCTCCTTACCTAATTGAACGAAGTCCTTGTCCTGATGGTAGGGGCTGATGGTATATACAATGCAACCCTGAACATGTGCGCCTGCTTCCTTAGCGGCACGCATTGCGCATTCCAGGTTGCGTGTATCGTTAAGAGCATCGAAAATACGGATAATGGATACTCCGTTATCAACAGAACGGTTTACAAATTCGCGTACAACGTCATCGGCATAATGGTTATAGCCCAAAATGTTCTGACCGCGCAGCAGCATTTGAATTGGGGTTTTGCGCAGATGCTTTTTGAGCGTGCGCAGACGTTGCCAGGGATCCTCGTTAAGGAAGCGCAGGCAGGAGTCAAAGGTGGCGCCGCCCCAAGCCTCCAAAGCATAGTAGCCGGCGTTATCCAACTGTTCCAGTGCCGGCAGCATGTCGCTGATGCGCATTCTGGTGGCAGCAAGGGACTGGTGGCCGTCACGCAGGACGGTTTCAACTATTTTTACGGGTTTCTTCTCCATGGCAGTACTCCTTTTATTAGTATAGTTCGTTAATTAAAGCTGATTTATAGCTGTCATTATTATAGCATAAATCTGTATTCATGTATACAATATACTTAGTTTCGAGCAATAAAAAATGGTGGCCACACTTGGTGACCACCATAAAAGTGAATTAGTTACGCGGAGTAGGCTGGTTGCTGACAACAGGCTTGCCCATGATTTCGTTAACGCGGTCCTTCATGCTGCGTTTCTTTTTAGTGGGCTGGCTGCTTACTACAGGTGCCTGGTTGGCATTGCCTTCAGTTGTTACTGTAGCGGGAGCCTGCTTGTCTTTGTCCTTATCTTTATCCTTGTCTTTATCTTTGTCCTTATCATCCTGCTTGATTTCCGGTTCCGGCGGAACAGCTACGCCCGGATTGCTGAAGCCGGTGCGCGGAGTAGAGGCCAGAGCGTTGACCATGAAATCATGCCAGATAGAAAGCGGAGCGCCGCTGCCGTACATACGGTTCATAGATTTGTTGTTATCATCGCCAACCCATACGGCAGTACTGAGGTCGGGAGTGTAACCAACGAACCAGGCATCAATGTAGGTATCGGTAGTACCGGTTTTACCTGCTGCCGGACGGCCGATTCCCATGCCGCCTGCAGTGCCGCTGATAAGAACATCCTGCAGCATATTAGTAGTCAGGTATGCTGCTTCGGCATCAATAACACGTTTGGGTTCAGGCTTAGCTTCGTACAGAACCTTACCCTCACGGTCAACAATCTTCAGCAGAGCAATAGGCTTGCAATACATACCATTGCTTGCCAGAACGCCGTAGGCTGCAGCCATTTCCAGGGGATTAACGCCCTTGCTGAGACCACCGAGTGCCATAGCGAGGTTTGCATCGCTGTAAGCGCCGCTGTCAACCAGAGTAGTAATACCCATTTTTTCGGCATTGCTGATAATTTTGCTTACACCAACCTCTTGGGCCAGCTTAACGGTAGGCACGTTCATAGAACGTACCAGAGCAGTACGCAGGCTTACATTACCATGCCATGCTCTGTCGGAGTTCTGCGGTTTCCAGCCGGGAGAGAATTCTTCTTCCTTATCTTCAATGACACTGGCCGGAGAATAACCGTTCTGCATAGCAGTCAGGTAGACAAAAGGCTTGAAGGCAGAACCGGGCTGACGTACTGCAAGAGTAGCACGGTTGAACTTATCCTGGCCGCGGCCGCCGATCATAGCTTTAACATAACCGTTATGCGGGTCAACGGCAACCAGAGCCATTTGCGGCTGAGTCAGTTTCTTGCCGTCTGTATAATAGCCCGGCAGATGCTTCATAGCATTTTCAGCAGCCTTTTGCATATCCGGGTCTAAAGTGGTGTAAATCTTAAGACCGCCCTTATAGAGAGCGTCTGCACCAACCTCTTCGATAACCTTTTGGGTAATCATATCGAAGAAATAGGAGCGAGGATCGGAATTGGTTTTATGTGTTGTGTTGAAGACAAGCTTTTCTGCTTTGGCAGCATTACCGTCGGCAGCAGAGATAAAACCGTATTTGACCATCTGGTCGATAACAAGCTCCTGACGTTTTTTACTTTCCTGCGGATTTTCAAAAGGATTAAAGTAGTTAGGGCTTTTGGGAATAGCTGCCAGAGTAGCAGCTTCAGCGATATCCAGATTCTGAACATGCTTATTGAAGTAATACATGGAAGCACTTTCAATACCGTATGCACCCTGACCGAAATAAATCTGGTTCAGATACATAGTGAGGATTTCATCCTTAGTATATTTGTGCTCAAGTTCCTTGGCAATAAAAGCTTCCTTAATTTTACGGATGATGGAACGTTCCTGGGTAAGGAAAGCATTCTTTGCCAGCTGTTGGGTAATGGTACTGCCACCCTGTACTTCGTGACCGCTTAATGTAGAAAGCAGAGCACGTGCTGTGCCGCGGTAGTCAATACCACCGTGTTCATAGAAGCGATTATCTTCAATAGCAATAAAAGCACGCTGCACATGCTTAGGAATCTTATCAATAGTAACAGGTACTCTGCGTTCTTCCGAAAGCGTAGTATAGATTGCGTTACCATTGATATCGTAGAACTGTGAAGCAGCGTCCGGAATCAGTGTTTCATCCATATTAGGAGGTGCAAAAAGACTGGAGAAGCCATAAAGCACTGACGCTCCCATTATAATGAGGCAAACAACACTGATGACAATGAATTTTAGTACTTTAAACATTTTCTACCTCTTCTTCATTATATTGACTGCGCAGCCAATACCAAAGGCTGCAAATAGAAGTCATCTTATTATAGCATTTTCAGACAACTTTGTCATAGAATTATTGAAAACTCAGCGTATTTATTTTAAAGGAAAGTATGTAAAAGCATGCTTCGAAAGGATATGTATTGAATCGGCAGCTTGCGGATAATGAAGATAGAAGAAAAAACCTACATGATTTTAAGAAAAAAATCTGCGGAAAAAAGAAAAATTTTACTGATTTTCGGCGGTTTTTATGGAAAAAAGAGCTAAAAAAAGCACTTTTTTTGAGATTTTTTGAAGAATTTTTAATGCCGATAAAGGCGATAATTAAGCATGTTTCTTTTTCCACGAATCCAAGTGTTTCACTAAAAAATCTCAAAAAAGTGTCGAAAAAAGTGTTGACATAACCTAGGCCACGTGGTATTATATACAAGTCGACGCGATACGGCAACAAAACAAAAGCCAAAATCGCTAGGCACTGGCAAAGAAAAATTGCTTAGATTCAAGGAAACTCAAGCTGAGCGAGTGAGATAATACTTATAGTATATCGAACGAGTGAAGCGATGAGTTGACGCAGAAGATAACAATTTATCGAAGCCAGAAACTGAACCTTGAAAACTGAACATTGAACCTAGAAAAAAGCGAATGTGCGGGTCGAGCGCGAAAGCGCAAGACCAAATCAAATAACTTCTTTTTTAAATAATAAGAGCTAGATTAGTTCTTCAATAAACTTTATTGGAGAGTTTGATCCTGGCTCAGGACGAACGCTGGCGGCATGCCTAACACATGCAAGTCGAACGGAGATTACTTCGGTAATCTTAGTGGCGAACGGGTGAGTAACGCGTGGGCAACCTGCCCTCTAGATGGGGAC